>Ga0209125_1003321_pt1 | contig 11215 bp, 6 predicted proteins | sample BarGraIncub1131A_FD_184503 | JGI IMG/M metagenome (GOLD analysis project Ga0209125, IMG submission 184503) | Arctic peat soil microbial communities from Barrow, Alaska - Barrow Graham LP Incubations 11-31A (SPAdes) (version 2) | ecosystem: Environmental > Terrestrial > Soil > Wetlands > Peat... | reverse complement strand
CACCTCGTGCGCGGCGCGGTCGAGGTGCCGGTGCTGCGCAAGGACTTCGTGGTCACGCCCTACCAGGTCTGGGAGGCCCGCGCGCACGGGGCCGACCTGCTCCTGCTGATCGTCGCCGCCCTCGAGCAGACGGTGCTCACGTCACTGGTCGAGCGCGTGCACTCCCTCGGCATGACGGCCCTGGTCGAGGTGCACGACACCGAGGAGGTGGCCCGTGCCCTGGACGCCGGGGCCAGGTGCATCGGGGTCAACGCACGCAACCTGCGGACCCTTGACGTGGACCGGACCACCTTCGCGCGGCTGGCACCGCTGATCCCGTCCGGCGTCGTCCGGATCGCCGAGTCGGGTGTTCGCGGACCGCACGACGTGATGGACTACGCGCGGTCCGGTGCCGACGCCGTCCTGGTCGGCGAGAGCCTTGTCACGGGCGGGAACCCCCGTCAGGCCGTCGCCGACCTCGTGGCGGCCGGGGCCCATCCCTCGCTGCGGGCGGTACGGCAGTGAACGATCCGGACGGCGGGGCTTCGGTGCAGCCCGCTGCTGGCCCTGGCGATGCGGCCGGACCGGCCGATGTCGGGGGCGCGCACCCCCTGGAGGAGGCAGCCGGGTCGGGGCCGTACTTCGGTGACTTCGGCGGGCGGTTCATGCCAGAGGCACTCGTCGCCGCCCTTGACGAGCTGGAGGCCGAGTACGGCAAGGCCAAGCACGACCCCGAGTTCGCCGCCGAGCTGACCCGGTTGCACCGCACCTACACGGGCCGCCCGAGCATCATCACCGAGGTGCCGCGGTTCGCCCGGCACTGCGGGGGTGCCCGGGTGATCCTCAAGCGCGAGGACCTCAACCACACCGGGTCGCACAAGATCAACAACGTGCTCGGTCAGGCGCTCCTGACCAAGCGGATCGGCAAGAAGCGAGTCATCGCCGAGACGGGTGCCGGTCAGCACGGTGTGGCCACGGCAACGGCTGCGGCGCTCTTCGACCTCGAGTGCGTGATCTACATGGGCGAGGAGGACACCCGCCGCCAGTCGCTCAACGTGGCGCGGATGCGCCTCCTCGGCGCCGAGGTGGTGTCGGTGCGGGCCGGGTCGCGCACGCTGAAGGACGCCATCAACGAGGCGCTGCGGGACTGGGTCACCAATGTGGAGACCACCAACTACATCTTCGGCACCGTCGCCGGACCGCACCCCTTCCCGGCAATGGTGCGGGACTTCCAGCGGATCATCGGTGTGGAGGCTCGGCAGCAGGTGCTCGAGCTGACCGGCCGGCTGCCGGACGTCGTGGCGGCCTGCGTCGGGGGCGGCTCCAACGCGATCGGGATCTTCCACGCCTTCCTCGACGACCCCGTGCGGCTGGTCGGCCTCGAGGCCGGCGGCGACGGCATGGAGACCGGGCGGCACGCGGCGACGATCAGCGGCGGCGCGCCGGGCGTCCTGCACGGGGCCCGGTCGTTCCTGCTGCAGGACGACGACGGACAGACCATCGAGAGCCACTCGATCTCGGCCGGGCTGGACTACCCCGGGGTGGGCCCGGAGCACGCCTGGCTCGCGTCGATCGGTCGTGCGGAGTACCGGCCGATCACCGATGCCCAGGCCATGGACGCGTTCCTGCTGCTCAGCCGGACGGAGGGGATCATCCCGGCGATCGAGTCGGCTCATGCCCTCGCCGGCGCCATGCAGCTGGGACAGGAGGCTGCGGCGGCCGGTCGGGCCGAGACCATCCTGGTGAACCTCTCCGGCCGCGGCGACAAGGATGTCGAGACCGCTGCGAAGTGGTTCTCCCTGCGGGACGAGGACCTGCGGTGAGTGCGACCACGGCGAGCCGAACGGCCGACACGCTCGACCAGGCGCGAACCGAGGGCCGCAGCGCCCTGGTGGGCTACCTGCCCGTCGGCTTCCCGGACGTGGCGACGTCGGTCGCCGCTGTCCGGACGATGGTCGACGCGGGCGTCGACGTCGTAGAGCTGGGGGTGCCGTACTCGGACCCCGTGATGGACGGCCCCGTCATCCAGCGCGCCGTCGAGCAGGCGCTGGCCGGTGGGGTGCGGGTCGCGGACACCCTGCGCGCCGTCGAGGCGGTCGCCTCGACCGGCGTACCGATCCTGGTGATGACCTACTGGAACCCGGTCCTGCGCTACGGGGTCGGCGCCTTCGCACGAGACCTGGCGGCGGCAGGTGGCGCAGGCCTGATCACCCCTGACCTGATCCCGGACGAGGCCGCCGAGTGGCTGGCCGCATCCGACGCCAACGGGCTGGACCGGGTGTTCCTGGTGGCCCCCAGCTCCACCGTCGAACGGCTCGCCCTCGTCGCCCGGGCGTCCCGCGGGTTCGTGTACGCAGCATCCACCATGGGTGTGACAGGCGCCCGGGCGACCGTTGGCGCCCATGCCGAGGCGCTGGTGGCCGACGCGCGCCTCGCCGGTGCCCAGCGGGTCTGCGTCGGCCTGGGGGTCAGCACGGCTGCGCAGGCCGCCGAGGTCGCCCGGTACGCCGACGGCGTGATCGTCGGCAGCGCGTTCGTGCGGGCACTGCAGGACGCGACGTCCACCGCGGCCGGCCTTCGGGACCTGGCCGACGTCGTCGGCGGCCTGGCCGCCGGAGTGCGAGGAGACGTCCGGTGATCACCCTGCTGCCTGCGGTCATCCCCAGCCCGCCCGAGTCGGTGTGGTACCTGGGCCCGCTTCCGGTGCGGGCCTACTCGTTGGCGATCATGGCCGGGATCGTCGTGTCGCTCTGGATCACCACCCGCCGGTGGGTGGCCCGCGGTGGTGAGGCCGACGCGGTGCTGGAGATCGCCTTCTGGGCGGTGCCCTTCGGCATCGTCGGCGGACGTCTGTACCACGTGCTGTCCTCCCCGGCCCCGTACTTCGGGCCCGGCGGCGACCCGATGAAGGCGTTCGCGATCTGGCAGGGCGGCCTGGGCATCTGGGGCGCCATCGCGCTCGGCGCGGTCGGGGCGTGGATCGGCACCCGGCGTGCGCACGTGCGGTTCGCCAGCTTCGCGGACTCGGCCGCGCCGGCCCTGCTGGTCGCCCAAGCCATCGGCCGGCTCGGGAACTGGTTCAACCAGGAGCTCTTCGGCTCGCCAACCACCCTGCCGTGGGGGCTCCGGATCGATCCGGCCGGCCCGACGTTCCCGGACGGGATGTCGCCGGACACGCTCTTCCACCCGACCTTCCTGTACGAGATGCTCTGGAACCTGGCAGCCGCGGCCCTGCTGATCTGGCTGGACCGGCGCTACCGGTGGGGCCACGGGCGGGTGTTCTGGGCCTACGTCGTCGCCTACACGACCGGTCGGCTCTGGATCGAGATGCTGCGCATCGACCCCGCCGAGAGGATCGCCGGACTGCGGCTCAACGTCTGGACGTCCATCCTGGTCGGGGTGGCGGCGCTGGTAGCCTTCGTGCTGGTAGGGCGACGTCATCCAGGCCGTGAATCCAGCCCGGAGCTGCCCCCGAGCACTGATCTGCCGCTCGCCGAGGACGACACCGAGCACGAGGACGACACCCCGGCGTGAGGCGAGTGTGTCGGGTGTTGGGCCAGGGCCTGCACGGCCGGTATCGTCACCTCCCCGGGCCGAGGGCGTCCCACATCCCCAGATCACTCCGGGTACTCCCGGCTCAGTGAGGACGGTGCCCGTGTCCCAGCCGCAGCTCAGCAGGCCCCCTGCGGGCCTGTACGAACCTGCGGCCGAGCATGACGCCTGCGGCGTGGCCTTCGTGGCAACGCTCCGGGGCACTCCGGGCCGGGACATCGTCGACGCGGCACTGACGGCCCTTGCGAACCTGAACCACCGCGGCGCGGTGGGCGCCGAGACCGACAGCGGTGACGGCGCCGGGATCCTCACCCAGGTGCCCGATGCGTTCATCCGCGACGTCGTGGGCGCGGACCTTCCGGCACCGGGTCACTACGCGATCGGGCTGGCCTTCCTGCCCACCGATGCGGACGCCCTGCAGGACGCCGTCGTCGGGGTGGAGAAGATCGTCCGTGACGAGGGGCTGGAGCTGCTGGCCTGGCGCGACGTCCCGGTGAAGCCCGAGATCATCGGCCCGACCGCCCGCTCGACCATGCCGGTGTTCCGGCACCTCGTGGTGGCCGACCCGACAGCGACCCTGGCCGGGATCGACCTCGAGCGGCGGGCGTTCCGGGTGCGCAAGCGCGTGGATCACGAGGTTGGCGTGTACCTGGCGTCGCTGTCGTGTCGGACCCTGACGTACAAGGGGATGCTGACCACCACGCAGCTCGAACAGTTCTTCCCGGACCTGTCCGATCCCCGCTATGCCACCGAGCTGGCCCTGGTGCACTCGCGCTTCTCGACCAACACATTCCCGTCCTGGCCGCTGGCGCAGCCGTTCCGGTTGATCGCGCACAACGGCGAGTTCAACACGGTGCGCGGCAACCGGAACTGGATGGCGGCCCGGCAGAGCACGTTGAGCAGCGACGTACTGGGTGAGCTGGCGCCGCTGATGCCTGTGTGCACACCGGGCAGCAGCGACTCCGGCAGCTTCGACGAGGTCCTCGAGCTGCTGCACCTGGGCGGCCGGAGCCTGCCGCACGCCGTGCTGATGATGATCCCGGAGGCGTGGGAGAACCACACCGCGCTCGACCCCGACCTGCGGGCCTTCTACGCCTACCACTCCACGCTGATCGAGCCATGGGACGGCCCGGCCTCCCTGACGTTCACGGACGGCACGCTGATCGGCGCGGTGCTCGACCGCAACGGCCTCCGTCCCGGGCGGTACTGGATCACCGACGACGGCCTGGTGGTGCTGGCGAGCGAGACCGGCGTGCTGGACATCGACCCGGCCCGCGTCGTGCGCAAGGGCCGGCTCGAGCCCGGGCGGATGTTCCTGGTGGACACCGGGTCAGGACGCATCATCGATGACCACGAGGTCAAGGCGCAGCTGGCCGCCCAGCGGCCGTACGCCGGCTGGGTCGCCGAGCACACGGTGCGGCTCGAACAGCTGCCCGAACGCGAGCACGTCCAGCACACCCCGGCATCCGTCCGGCGTCGGCAACGGGCCTTCGGGTACACCGAGGAGGAGCTCAAGATGCTCCTCACGCCGATGGCGCGCAGCGGCGCGGAACCGCTCGGCGCGATGGGCACCGACACGCCGGTCGCGGTGCTCTCCACCCGCCCGCGGCTGCTGTTCGACTACTTCACCCAGATGTTCGCCCAGGTCACGAACCCGCCGCTGGACGCGATCCGCGAGGAGCTGGTGACCTCGATCGGCGGCGCCATCGGGCCGGAGCCCAACCTTCTCGCGGACGACCCGGAGCACGCGCGCAAGCTGGTCATCCCGTTCCCCGTGCTGGACAACGACCAGCTCGCCAAGATCATCCGGATGCGACCGGACCCCGACCTCGCCGGTGGGACGTTCCGGTGCGAGACGGTGCGCGGCCTGTACCGGGTGGACGGCGGGCACGAGGCGCTCGCGGCCCGCCTGCGGGAGGTCTTCGTACACGTCGACCACATCATCGAGGCGGGCGTGAACTTCGTCGTCCTGTCCGACCGGGACTCCGACGGGGACCTCGCACCGATCCCGTCGCTGCTGCTGCTCAGCGGGGTGCACCAGCACCTGGTCCGGCGCAACACCCGCACCCGGGTGAGCCTGCTGGTCGAGGCCGGTGACGTGCGCGAGGTGCACCACGTCGCGCTGCTGATCGGCTACGGCGCTGCCGCGGTGAACCCGTACCTGGCGATGGAGACCGTCGAGGGCCTGGCCCGGGACGGCTCGCTCGGCCAGATCGATCCCGAGGCAGCCGTCGCCAACCTGATCAAGGCGCTCGGCAAGGGTGTGCTCAAGGTGATGAGCAAGATGGGGATCTCGACGCTCGCGTCCTACCGGGGCGCTCAGACGTTCGAGGCGGTCGGCCTGTCCACCGACCTGGTGCAGCGGTACTTCACCGGGACGACGAGCCGGCTGGGCGGGGTGGGTCTCGACGTCGTCGCGGCCGAGTCCGCGGCCCGGCACGCGGACGCATACCCGGTCAGCGGCAACCCGCAGGCGCACCGTCGCCTCAACGTCGGCGGGGAGTACAAGTGGCGCCGGGACGGCGAGGAGCACCTCTTCGACCCGGAGACCGTCTTCCGGCTGCAGCACTCGACGCGCACCCGGCAGCTGGACGTCTTCCGGCAGTACACCCGGCGGGTGGACGACCAGGCCGCACGCCTGATGACGCTGCGTGGCCTGCTCAGGTTCGCCGAGGGCGAGCGACCGCCGGTCCCGCTGGACGAGGTGGAGCCCGTCGGCGAGATCGTCAAGCGGTTCAGCACAGGCGCGATGTCGTACGGCTCCATCTCCGCCGAGGCGCACCAGACCCTCGCGATCGCGATGAACCGGCTCGGCGCCCGCTCCAACACCGGTGAGGGCGGTGAGGATCCCGAGCGCCTGCACGACCCCGAGCGCCGGAGCGCCATCAAGCAGGTCGCCTCCGGTCGGTTCGGGGTGACCTCGGAGTACCTGGTCAACGCAACGGACCTGCAGATCAAGATGGCGCAGGGCGCCAAGCCCGGTGAAGGTGGGCAGCTGCCAGGCAACAAGGTCTATCCGTGGATCGCCGCGACCCGGCACTCCACCCCGGGCGTCGGGCTGATCTCGCCGCCGCCGCACCACGACATCTACTCCATCGAGGACATCGCCCAGCTGATCCACGACCTGAAGAACGCCAACCCGGCCGCGCGTGTGCACGTCAAGCTGGTCAGCGAGTTCGGGGTGGGTACGGTCGCCGCGGGTGTCTCGAAGGCGCATGCCGACGTCGTCCTGATCTCCGGGCACGACGGCGGGACGGGAGCCAGCCCGCTCACCTCGCTGAAGCACGCCGGGACCCCGTGGGAGATCGGCCTTGCCGAGACCCAGCAGACGCTGGTCCTGAACAACCTGCGCGACCGGATCGTCGTCCAGGTGGACGGGCAGCTCAAGACCGGGCGTGACGTCGTCGTCGCCGCGCTGTTGGGCGCCGAGGAGTTCGGCTTCGCCACGGCTCCGCTGGTGGTCAGCGGGTGCGTGATGATGCGGGCCTGCCACCTGGACACCTGTCCGGTCGGTGTGGCCACCCAGAACCCCGAGCTGCGGGCGCGGTTCTCCGGCAAGCCGGAGTTCGTCGTCACATTCTTCGAGTACATCGCCACCGAGGTGCGCGAGTACCTGGCCGCGCTCGGCTTCCGCTCCCTCGGCGAAGCCGTCGGCCACGTCGAGCTGCTGGACACGCGGGCGGCGATCGACCACTGGAAGGCTTCCGGGCTGGACCTGGGGCCGGTGCTGGTCCGGCCGCGGCCCGCTGCCGGGTCGGCCCTGCGGCACACCACCGACCAGGACCACGGGCTGCACAAGGCCCTGGACAACCAGCTGATCGCTCTGGCGCAGGAGGCGCTGGCCGACCGCCGGCCGGTCCGCATCGCTCTTCCGGTGCGCAACGTGAACCGGACCGTCGGGACCATGCTGGGTCACCAGGTGACCACCCGGTTCGGTGCGGCGGGCCTGCCTGACGACACCATCGACATCACGCTGACCGGCTCTGCCGGGCAGTCCCTCGGTGCCTTCCTGCCGCGTGGGATCACGCTCCGCCTGCACGGCGACGCCAACGACTACGTCGGCAAGGGCCTCTCGGGCGGCCGCATCGTCGTCCGGCCGGATCAGGCATCCGTCCTGTCCGGTGCACGGGACGTGATCGCCGGGAACGTGATCGGATACGGGGCGACGTCCGGGGAGATCTACCTGCGCGGCGTCGTGGGGGAGCGGTTCGGCGTCCGGAACTCCGGCGCGACGCTCGTGGTCGAGGGGGTCGGCGACCACGCCTGCGAGTACATGACCGGTGGGACCGTGCTGGTGCTGGGCCGGACCGGCCGCAACGTCGCCGCGGGGATGTCCGGAGGGCACGCCTACGTCCTCGACCTGCGACCGGAGGCGGTCAACACGTCCGCGCTGGGAGCAGGCGAGATCGCTCTGCAGCCGCTCGACGCCGACGGCGCCGAGGTCGTTGAGCGCCTGCTGCGCAGCCATCACCAGGAGACCGGGTCGCCGCGCGCCGCCGAGCTGCTTGCCGAGCTGCCCGACTCGCTCGCCCGGTTCACCCGGATCGTGCCGACCGAGTACGAACGGATGGTCGCCGCGTTGCGAGCCGCGCGGGAGGACGGGCTCGACCCCGCAGCCCCCGGTGTCTGGCAGAAGATCCTGGAGGCGTCCCGTGGCTGACCCGCGTGGCTTCCTCAAGGTGCGTGACCGCGAGCTGCCTCCCAACCGCCCGGTACCCGTCCGGCTGACGGACTGGCGCGAGGTGCGCGAGCACCTGGCCGCCCCAGAGTCGGAGGCGATGCTGCACCGCCAGGCCGGGCGCTGCATGGACTGCGGGATCCCGTACTGCCACTCCGGGTGCCCCCTCGGCAACCTCATCCCCGAATGGAACGACCTCGTCTGGAAGGGCCAGTGGGCCGAGGCCTCGGACCGGCTGCACGCCACGAACAACTTCCCGGAGTTCACCGGCCGGGTCTGCCCCGCGCCGTGCGAGACGTCCTGTGTCCTTGGGATCAACCAGCCGCCGGTGACCATCAAGCAGGTCGAGGTGTCGATCGCCGACACCGCGTTCGAGCGGGACCTGGTCGCTCCGCAGCTGCCGTACTTCCTCACCGGCCACACGGTCGCGGTGGTCGGTTCGGGGCCGGCCGGACTGGCGGCAGCCCAGCAGCTCACCAGGGCCGGCCACACGGTCGCGGTCTTCGAGCGGGACGACCGGATCGGTGGCCTGCTCCGCTACGGGGTCCCGGACTTCAAGCTCGAGAAGCATCTGATCGACCGCCGGATCGCCCAGATGGAGGCCGAGGGCACCCGGTTCCGGCCCGGTGTCGAGATCGGGGTGGACATCACCTTCAAGGAGCTCCGCGCCCGGTACGACGCCGTCGTGCTCGCCACCGGTGCCCGCGTGCCGCGGCGGCTGGACGTGCCCGGAGCCGACCTGGCGGGTATCCACTTCGCGATGGAGTACCTGCACCAGTCCAACCAGGTCGTGGCGGGCGACGTCGTGCCGGACCAGATCGTGGCGACCGGTAAGCGTGTCGTGATCATCGGCGCAGGCGACACCGGGTCGGACTGCCTCGGCACGGCCCTGCGTCAGGGAGCTGCGTCGGTGACCAGCCTGGACATCGGCGCCCAGCCGCCCGTCGACCGCCCGGTGAACCAGCCGTGGCCGGTCGACCCCCTGGTCTTCAAGGTCACGAGCTCGCACGAGGAGGGCGGTGAGCGGGAGTACCTCGCGACCACCCAGGAGTTCCTCGGCGACGGGCACGTGTCCGGCCTGCGGGTTGCCACGAACGAGTACACCCCGGAGAAGCGACTGGTGCCCGTCGGCGCCGAGCGGGACATCCCGGCGGACCTGGTGATCCTCGCGATGGGCTTCACCGGTCCCGAGACCGAGGTGCTGACCAGCCAGACCGGTGCCGACCTCACCGGTCGTGGGCTGATCGCCCGCGGTGACGACTTCTCGACGTCGGTGCCCGGCGTCTTTGTCGCCGGCGACGCCGGGCGCGGCCAGTCGCTCGTCGTCTGGGCCATCGCCGAGGGCCGGGCGGCCGCGGCAGGGGTGGACGCCTACCTGCGGGAAAGCACCGAGCTGCCCGCCCCGGTCACACCGACGACCAGGGCGATGCGCCCCTAGACCGTGCCCGGCGAGGCGCGGCAGCCCGGTGGCTCGCGCTCCCGCGAACCCCGGGTCGAATGACCTGAACCGGGATCCACGCGGGACATGCGGGCCGGGTTGTCCGTCGCCCGACGACATAGGCTGGAGCCATGCGCAAAGCGAAGATCGTCTGTACCACCGGACCCGCCACCGAGACCGCGGAGCAGATCCAGGCCCTGGTGGACGCCGGTATGGACGTGGCGCGGATCAACCGCAGCCACGGCGCGCCGGCGGAGCACGAGGCGGTCATCCGGCACGTGCGAGCGGCCGCGAAGGCCTCGGGCCGCGCGGTTGCCGTGCTGGTCGACCTGCAGGGTCCGAAGATCCGCCTCGGCCGTTTCGCTGAGGAGAAGGTGCACCTCGACGAGGGCGACATCTTCACGATCACCACCGAGGACGTGCCGGGGACCAAGGAGCTCGCCTCCACCACCTACAAGGGCCTGCCGGGCGACGCGAGGGTCGGCGACCGGATCCTGATCGACGACGGTCGAGTCACTGTCCGGATCACCGCTGTCGAGGGTCCGCGGGTGATCACCCGGGTCGAGGTGGGTGGGCCGATCTCCAACAACAAGGGCCTCAACCTGCCGGGCGTTGCCGTCAGCGTGCCCGCCATGTCCGCCAAGGACGAGGAGGACCTGCGCTGGGCCCTTCGCCTTGGCGCCGACTTCATCGCCCTCTCCTTCGTGCGCAGCGCCGCCGACTACGACGACGTCGCGCGGATCATGACGGAGGAGGGTCGCGCGGTCCCGGTGATCGCCAAGATCGAGAAGCCGCAGGCGGTGGACAACTTGGTCGAGATCATCGAAGCGTTCGACGGCATCATGGTCGCTCGCGGTGACCTGGGGGTCGAGCTGCCGCTCGAGATGGTCCCGATCGTGCAGAAGCGGGCCATCGAGCTGGCGCGGCGGTCGGCCAAGCCGGTGATCGTTGCCACGGAGGTGCTGGAGTCCATGATCTCCTCGCCGCGCCCCACTCGCGCCGAGGCGTCGGACTGCGCCAACGCCGTCCTGGACGGCGCCGACGCGGTGATGCTCTCCGGCGAGACCAGCGTGGGGGAGTACCCCATCGAGGCCGTGCGGACCATGGCGCGGATCATCGAGAACACCGAGCTGCACGGCCGGGAGCGGATGGCCCCGCTGGGCTGGAGCCCGAAGACCCGCGGTGGCGCCATCACCCACGCCGCTGCCGAGGTCGGCGAGACGCTTGGCGTGAAGTACCTGGTGACGTTCACCCAGAGCGGTGACTCGGCGCGGCGGATGTCGCGGCTGCGGTCCCAGATCCCGCTGCTGGCGTTCACCCCGATCCCGCAGGTGCGCAACACGCTGGCCCTGAGCTGGGGCATCCAGACCTATGAGGTCCCGATGGTGGCGCACACCGACGCGATGGTGCTGCAGGTGGAGCTCACGCTCCGCGCGAACGGCCTCGCGGAGGTCGGCGACCTCGTGGTGATCGTCTTCGGGGCCCCGGTCGGCATTCCGGGGACCACGAACTCCCTCGTCGTGCACCGGATCGGCGGGTAGGTCGGGCACGGCGCAGACCGATGACCG
>Ga0209125_1003320_pt1 | contig 11215 bp, 9 predicted proteins | sample BarGraIncub1131A_FD_184503 | JGI IMG/M metagenome (GOLD analysis project Ga0209125, IMG submission 184503) | Arctic peat soil microbial communities from Barrow, Alaska - Barrow Graham LP Incubations 11-31A (SPAdes) (version 2) | ecosystem: Environmental > Terrestrial > Soil > Wetlands > Peat... | reverse complement strand
AGGAACCACCTCCTGCTGTGAACTGGTACCAAGTTGCCTCTACGGCAGCAACAATCTTGGGCACTGTCGCCACCCTTTTGCTGGCTTACGCAGCGTTGAACAAGTAAAGGACTTTCGCTCATGTTAAAAAAAGCCCTGATCACAGGAATCACTGGCCAAGATGGGTCATATCTTGCTGAATTCCTTCTCGACAAAGATTATGAAGTCCACGGTATTATCCGACGCTCCAGTTCTTTCAATACTGGTCGGATCGAGCATTTATATATCGATGAATTGATTCGTGACCAGCACAAAGGGCAGCGCATCAAGTTGCATTATGGTGACCTTACGGATTCTTCGAACCTGATCCGGCTTATTTCCGAGATCAAACCCGACGAAATTTACAACCTGGGTGCGCAGTCCCATGTCAAGGTGAGCTTTGACGTTCCAGAATACACTGCCGATGTCGATGCTCTGGGAACCCTGCGAATCCTTGAGGCCGTCCGCTTCCTGGGTCTCGAAAAAACCTGCCGCATTTATCAAGCATCCACCTCGGAACTCTACGGTTTAGTCCAAGAAGTCCCACAACGGGAAACAACGCCATTCTATCCGCGTAGTCCCTATGGTGTTGCCAAGCTCTACGGTTTCTGGATCACCAAGAATTATCGTGAATCCTACGCGATGTTTGCCTGCAACGGCATCCTGTTCAACCATGAATCGCCCCGACGCGGCGAAACATTTGTGACTCGCAAAATCACCTTGGCGGCTGCGCGCATCGTTTGTGGCAAACAAGAAAAACTGTATCTGGGTAACTTGGATTCTTTGCGCGACTGGGGTTTTGCGAAGGATTACGTGGAATGCATGTGGATGATTCTTCAGCATCATGAAGCATCCGACTGGGTCATTGCGACCGGAGAAATGCATTCTGTTCGGCATTTTACCACGCTCGCTTTTGCGGAAATGGGCATCATCCTCGAATGGAAGGGTGCTGGAGTGGACGAAAAGGGCTACGATTCCCAAACGGGCAAATGCTTGGTCGAAATCGATCCAAGGTACTTCCGCCCCTCCGAAGTTGAGCAGCTGCTGGGTGACCCAACCCGTGCACGTGAAATTCTGGGCTGGAATCCACGCGCTACGACCTTCCCTGAACTGGTAAAGCTCATGGCGAAAGCGGACCTTGACCGCGTCAGAAGCGGTAAAGACACCGGCCGCGATGCCGATAGCTGATTTCCCTGAGAGTACGATGACTTCAAATTCAAGTCCAAAAATTTTCGTTGCAGGCCATCGTGGCATGGTCGGCGCTGCCATCATTCGTCGGCTTGAGTCCCTCGGAATGACCAATCTGGTGACCAGAACCCATGCTGAGCTTGACCTTACCCGGCAAGCGGATGTGGAAGCGTTCTTTGCGCGTGAAAAACCGGATCAGGTGTACTTGGCTGCGGCGAAGGTTGGGGGTATTCATGCCAACAATACCTACCCTGCTGAGTTCATTTACCAGAATCTGATGATGGAATGCAACATTATCCATTCAGCCTACCAGACCGGGGTGCAGAAGCTGCTCTTCCTCGGTTCCAGTTGCATTTACCCTCGTATGGCTCCTCAACCAATCCAAGAGAGCGCACTGCTCACGGGAGAGCTTGAAAAGACGAATGAGGCGTATGCCTTGGCGAAGATCAGCGGCCTTAAAATGTGCGACTACTATCGACGTCAGTACGGGTGCGATTTTATCAGCGCCATGCCCACGAATCTTTATGGCCCTTGCGATAACTACCATCCACAGAATTCCCATGTGATCCCTGCGATGATCCGCAAATTCCATGAAGCGAAACTCCAAGGAGCGCCTGAAGTGGAAATTTGGGGCACCGGGACACCGCTGCGCGAATTCCTGTATGTGGACGATTTAGCCCAGGCGTTGGTTTTTCTGATGCAGAATTATTCTGCGGAAGGGCATGTCAATGTCGGTTCCGGGATTGATTTGAGCATCGCCGAACTCGCGCAGACCGTAAAAGAAGTCGTCGGGTTTCACGGATCTCTGCGATTCAACACAGACATGCCAGACGGAACTCCGCGCAAAATCATGGATGTCTCGCACATCAACCAACTTGGATGGAAAGCAGAGACCAGTCTGCGAGATGGCTTGGTGATGGCCTACCAGTGGGCTTGCGACGCGAAGGTTCTGTAAGTCCGTTTACCACAAACGCTGAATTTCGGCAAACCACGTCTCTGCAAGCAACGACTTTAGTAAGCCCCTTCGCCCTTGAACACCACACCAAAGGTTTTGCGGATAAGGTCCATATCGGTGGCGATTCCACCATGGCGGATATACTTGTTGTCTAGCCTAACCTGGTCGTCGAAGCCGATGTTGCTGCGACCCCCCACCTGCCAATGACAGGTAAGGCCGGGCTTCATGGACAGTCGCATTTTATGCCAAGGTTCGTACTGGGCAACTTCGGAAGGGATCGGTGGACGAGGCCCCACAATAGACATGTGGCCAAATAGAATGTTGAACAGCTGCGGAAGCTCGTCTAGCGAGTATTTGCGCAAAATTCGGCCCGCAGGATATATGCGAGGATCGTTTTTCATCTTGAAAATAGGTCCTGTCGTTTCGTTCTGGCTCATGAGGGCAGCTTTGCGCGCTTCGGCATCTTTATACATGGAGCGGAACTTATACATAGTAAAGAACGTGCCATTGAGCCCTACACGGGTCTGCCGGAAGACAATACCACCTTTCGGATCGCTCAGCTTGACCGTAAGGGCGATTCCCAATAGCAAAGGAGATAGTACAAGAATTGCCCCCAGAGACATACATACATCAAAAGAGCGCTTCACAAAATGGACGAGGCGGCTATTCCAATGGCTGTGCTGAATATCGGAATACACCAGATTCTGCAAGCTGAAATAGCCTTCATTGGTGTGGTTGAAACGTTGATGGGCTTCTTGCTGGCTCAGGTGTTTCTTTTCATCGACACCGCTGAAGTGGAACGCCTCAAAGAATGGGCGTTTGGGGCGAAGGCGCAGTGAGTCCATCAGGCCTGCATCGCGTAGGTTGCGTAGGATTGCCTTCTTCTGCGTGGCAAGGGCGGTGTGATCGCTATCTAGGAACAGAATGCCAATTCCGGAATTGTCGTTGAGATACCCTTTGACGTCTAAAAAGTCAGTCTGTGCAAGAAGGGTAAGCACTGCGATGCGCCAAGCCCTGACCTCAGGGGAATCGGAACGGGAAAAGCCAAAAATATCATAATGGCGGGTCGGGATGCGAATCAGCAGGAACGAACGTCTGGTGCGTAAGCTACGGAGAAACTCTTCCTTCAAACGCCGATGGAATAAATCCTGAGAATAGAGGAAACCGCTCCCTTGATCGGAAGGGAGCAGGGTATCGCGGTGGTCAAATAGGATTCGCTGTGGCATAACTAAGGCAAAGATACTGGTTATTTACGGACAAAGAGGCAAAATATCGAGTAATGTGCGCTCGATCACCGATTAACGACGACGCAGAGCCATTTCGCGCTTCAGGATGTCCATAACCCCGCCAATTTCGGCTTTGGTGTGGAAAATGGGGTTCGCATACTGGGCGCTGACGCCCGCAAGTGCTTGCTCATGATATTGAACCTTAAATTCTGTGAACTTAAGTCCATGCGCGGTCGAGACCACGACGACCTCCTCGTCCTTATCGATAACGCCCTTGGAGCGAAGCTGGAACAAGGCTCCCAAAGCGACGCCAGTATGTGGGCAGCAATAAAGGCCTGTGCGATCGGCGCGGTGAGCTGCGTTGGCGAGATCGTCCTCGGAAACTTGTGCAACGATGCCGTTGTATTCCTGAATTGCCTTGACTGCCTTAGGGTAGCTGACCGGGTTGCCGATCTGAATCGCACTTGCCAGGGTGGTTTTGGCCTTCATGGGTTCGAGCTTGTCAAAACCGCGAGTATAGGCTTGATAGAAAGGATTGGCGTTTTCTGCCTGCGCGACGATGATGCGTGGCTTTTTGTCAATGAGGCCCATGGCGAGGCAATCGTCAAAACCCTTGGCAAGGGCGCTGACATTACCGAGGTTACCGCCAGGAATAATGACGGTATCGGGAACTTTCCAACCGAGCTGCTGGCAGATTTCGGGGCTGATGGTCTTTTGGCCTTCTACGCGGAGGCTATTCATGGAATTAGCGAGGTAGATGCGGTTGTCCGCGGTGACTTGTTGCACAATTTCCATGCAGCCGTCAAAATCGGTATCCAGGGCTAGAACGATGCTGCCATTGGAAATCGGCTGGATCAACTGGGCAGTGCTGATTTTACCCGCGGGTAAGAAGACGATGCTTGGAATGCCGGCACGGGCACAGTATGCACTCAGGGCAGCGCTAGTGTCACCGGTGCTTGCACAGGCTACAGCATCAATGGCAACGCCTTTCTTGATCATGTGGTTGACCTGGGATACAAGAACGGTCATGCCCAGATCTTTGAAAGAACCGGTGTGAGAATTTCCGCAGAGCTTAACCCAAAGCTTGCGCAGGCCGATTTCCTTGGCAAGGACACTTGCATTGAAAAGCGGGTTCCAGCCTTCCTGCAAGGTTACAATGTCTTCTTCGGGAATATGGGGAAGTACCATTTCGCGTTTGGACCAGATTCCGCTCATATCCGCGGGAGCAAAAGAGCTCCGACGGCTGTGGAACAGGCTTTTCCACTCCTCTGGGCTGCGTTGGGCGAGGGCTGCGTAGTCATGGCGGACTTCCAGAAGGTTGTTGTCGACTGTGCTGCGATAAATGATTTGATCGAGCGGGTAAGTGTCAGAACCGGCGATATTCTGGAAGCGTGCGCTGAAGGAATTCATGGAAAAGCTCCTAAAAAGGCAAAGATTCGTGCAATTTAGAAAATGACGAGGGCTTGTGGTGCAGGGTCTTTTATAGACTTTTCGGGCAAACGTCGACTTTTATTTCAGGAAGCAGGCTTCATGCATTGCTGTTTTCTATTTTTTGAGCCTGTTTTCAAGAAGGTAAGCCGTGTTTCGAATCAATCGCTTGTGGACCATAGGTCTTTTTGCTTCCGTGTTCGGGCTGGTCTCGTGCATATTTGACGATCACAAAGACGCGACAAGCTGGCTAGATCAGCAGGGGACGCCGGTATCGACCCGCGTGATCCAGTTAGATCTGGGCCCCATGTTCCCTAAGGATATATCCGTGGGCAGCTCGCAACTTCCTTTCAGTGTACAGAAGACTCCAGGAGGGCTTGGCTCTGCCTTGGGCACTCGTCAAGAACTCTTCTATAGCCTTCTTATCAAAGATACGGCGGTCGGTACATGGCTATCTGCAGGTGACTCCTCATGGGCGACCTTGCTGTTGTCCCTGGACAGCACATTTTACCTGACCATGAGTCCAAGTGATCCTCTTCCATACTCAGAAGATGTGACTGCCCGTGTGGCCTGGGAGCTTTCCTCTGTCCTCGATAAGTCTCAAATTGCAAGTGCCGCAATCGATACAAGTCTCGCATGGGACACGACCTTGCAACAGTCGATCCAAGCCAATAGCTGGCACTCCAGTTCAACTCCTATGCATCTGCAACTGGATTCGGTGAATGCCCGCATTCCTCTCGTTTTGCCTGACTCGCTGCGTCTTGCCCTCAAGGCCGCCAAGGGTGCCTACCGTTTGCAACTCAGAGTGTCCTTGGATGGTGCCTCTCGCATCTATAGGATTCAATCCCCACGTTCAAGTCTTGGCGGAGTGCCGCGTCTATTCCTGAATCGGGTGGATTCAAGCGGGACAAGTGTCTATTCTGGTCTTGTGGATAGCACTGGCATGATTGTGTACGCTGCGCAGTCCGGTTTCAACCTAGAGTCCTGTCTGGATTGCATGGTGCTCCATGGTGGGCGTGATTCCGTTTTGCTGACATTGCCCAGCGAACAAATTTTTGCTGAGATCAAACGCCAGTTGGGTGACAGTCTCGGATTGCATGGTCATGCGCTCGATTCGGTATACACACAACGTTTCGTATTGCAAGCGAGCATATTTATCGCTTCCGATACGGTAAGCTCGCACAATGATTTAGGCCTTCCAGTCCAACTATCGGTTGAGTCGATCATTGCTGAGAATAAATCCACTGGAATTCCCTACGCACTTTTGACCGAAGGATGGTGGAACCATGATTCCACCGAAATTCAGAGCAAAGGCTTTCCTGAACTCCTGTTCCTTGCAAGCCGTGACACTTTGGAGCTTCCGATCACCAAGAGTATGCGCTATGGTTTTGAGACCAATAGTTACAGTCCCGACATGAAAATCGCCATTCGCACCTATTTGCCTGTGACGGATCCGCTTTACTTGATCAAATCGACAAGTTACCCCAATGGGATTCCTGACTACGCGACGTACCTTGTCAATTCACGTTGGGATTTAGGTCGTCCCGATCAGTTCCAGTTCCGCATCCGAGTCTGGCTGACGGAGAAGAGGTAATCCTATGAAACAGAAGTATTTCTTTGCAATTATTACTCCCTTCTTACTAACGATTTCGGTGCAAGCCGCTAGTTTACAGGGCTTGAGTGCGCTGGGCGAGAGTGTCTGGCCTGCGGATGCCGCCACTGTAGGCCGTGGCATGGCGGGCTCGGCTCTCACCAATGAAGGCTATTCTTTTGTGAATCCAGCCCGTACGGCATTTGAAACCAAAACACGTTTCTTTGCTGCAGTGGAATATCAGGGTGTCTATACGACCCAGGGATCCGAATCCATCGGTCGTGACCGCTTTGATCTTTCCACCATAGGCCTGAGCATACCAATGGGCCAGTGGGGCGCTTTGGGGGTCGGATATTCGCAACGCTTTGTTCAATCATTCCATGCCGAAATGACCAATGCGGATGGAAATAAGGTCATTGTGGATCAAGCCGGTAGTTTATATGAAATGCAACCAACTTACGCGGTGCGCTTACCCGCGACGTTGCGTTTTATTTCCTTGGGTGCAGCTTGGCATTTTCCCATGGGCCGTTCCACCAATACACTTAAAACATCGCTGGACTCAAGCTCTCTCGATTCCCACAACCAAGAAATTCTGAAGAATATCGTGGTACAGGATCAGTTGACGGGAAAGTGGGGCGTGGAAGATCAGGGCTACCCAAGCTTCTCGATTCAGATGCATCGCAAGTCGACTGATTTCTTTGTATCAGCAGCGCGCTCCTATACGCTGACGCGTACTTTGAGCCAAGCGGCGCAGATCAGTGCCGTGGATACTGTTGGAGCCTCCGAGTGGCAACAGAGCTTTGACTTTCCATGGCAGTTTGGTACTGGTTTCTCCATACGGCCCACAAAGCTTCAAAGTATTTCCATGGACTTTTTCCAAAGCCGCTTGAATGGATCTGCGCAGACTGGTTTGGATTGGGCTGGTATGCCTGCCACCTTCCGCTTCAGCTCTGCCGAGCGCATTTTGGCCCTCGGATGGCAAAAGGACGGAACTGGGTTATTCTTTGACTCCTTTGTCCAGAGAAATACTTTTCGGGCTGGTGCATGGGCAAGAAGCTGGTATTTAGAGAAAGTTACTGAATTTGCCGGGGCACTCGGCTACGGAACACCTTTGGGAAAACGCGGTGCCGAATTAGATTTAGGAGTGTACGGAGGAATTCGCACGTTTGAAACACCCGAAACAGGCCGTGAGGCCTTCTGGGGTATTAAACTCGGATTTACAGGAATAGGTGCGTGGGGAGAATCATCTCGACGCCGTTGAATGAGCTGATAGGAGATTCTAACATGGCTGAAACTAAAAAGAACGCGAGCAAAGCTCCATCCAAGACAGTTGCCGTTAAGGCTTCCACCGCATCGGTTGCAAAAAAATCCGCAGTCAAGGCTCCGGCCAAGGCTGAGGTGAAAGAACCTGCAAAACCGGCAGTAGTCACAAAACCTGTAGCCAAAGCCGCGGTAAAAGCGGCAGTGGAAACCAAGCCTGTTGCGAAAGCTGCCGTCAAGGAATCTTCCGCCCCTGTGGCCAAAGCACATAAGGCTACATCTAAAGCATCTGACGCCCATTCCTTCAGCCCAGAATATCTGGTTCTGATGCAGAAGGATCCCAATTGGATGCAAGCATTCTGGGAAGTCAACGACAAGCGCGTCAAAGCCGCAGTCAAAGGCGGAAGCAGGCTTGTATTACGTCTGTATGACGTTTCCTCTGACTTGACTGTCCGCTCCCATCGTAATCGTAAATTTCGTGATTTTGCCGTTCCAGCCGATGCACGTTCCTGGTATATCGAAAATACCGGTAAGTCCGCACAGGTTTCCCTAAGTCTTGGCACCATCGACGCCTCTGGCTCCTTTGAAACTATCGTCGACTCAAGCAAAATGATGTCTTTTGGTGCCGAAGGCCAGTTCCTCGGTGGCACTGCAGATGACCGCTTTTTGCGCGCTTCCCTTGGCGGTGTCGGTCCTGGCGGCTTTGGTAGCTCCCAGTTAGGTTTAAGTTCGCAGCAGAGTTTCCCTTGGAGTTCCAGTCTTGCTGGTTCCTCCGAGGTTGGTTCTTCCTGGGGTTCTTCGGTATCCGGTGCAGGCTGGAATCAAACTGTTCCTGCATGGCAAGGAATCGGCAAGGACTTCTTCCTTTGGGTGAAAACTCGCTTGATCGTGTACGGTGGAACTCGTCCCGACGCACATCTGCAAGTACGTGGAGAGCCGTTCCCACTGAATCCCGATGGGACATTCTCCTTTGAGCAGGATCTCCCTGATTCGACGCAGATTATCCCTGTTTTTGCCACGGACGTTGACGGTGATTTCCCCACAACGATCGTTCCTGTTGTCGTAAAGCGCACGGAGTAACCGACTCTTCATGGCACGTGCCGATCTCTTACTCGTGCTCCATGCGCATCTTCCATTTGTGCGTAGTCCGGAGCACCCAAGGTTCTTAGAAGAGAACTGGTTTTTTGAAGCGCTCACGGAATCCTACATTCCCTTGCTGCAGATGCTGATGCGTTCTGCGGAGAAGGGAGTGCCTGGAACCATCAACCTGAGCCTTTCCCCCACGCTGATGCACATGATGGCTGACCCCATGCTGCAAGCGCGTTATAGTTTGCATTTGGAGCATTTGGTTGCTCTGGCGGAACGCGAAGTCAGCCGTAGTGTTGATGATGTGGAAAAGCAGCAAATGGTGGGCTTTTATCGCGATCGTTTGCGCTCTGTAAGGCATGCCTGGGAAAACCGTTTCCAGCGCAATCTACTGGAAATAATTCGGCAGTTGCGCGACCTTGGAAAGCTGGAAGTGATTACCTGTGTGGGCACGCATCCATTTCTGCCCGCATACCAGGCCTATCCTGGTGCAATCCGTTTCCAGCTGGCCCTTACGGTTCAGACTTGCAGCGATCTGCTCGGCTTTGTTCCCAAAGGCTTATGGCTACCTGAGTGTGGCTATTTTGAAGGTCTCGACGCACTGATCCGTGAATTCGGCTTCGAGTACACCTTCCTTGAGACCCATGGGGTGCTTCTCGCACAGCCAGGGCCGCGCTATGGCGTTTTTGAGCCGATCAAGACTGCGCATGGCCTTGTCTGCTTTGGACGCGATCAGACGAGTTCTCGCGAAGTCTGGAGCCGTAAAGTCGGATATCCTGGTCATCCCGAGTACCGAGAATTTTTTAAGGATCTGGCGCACGAAATGCCCCGTGAATATTTGGGCGACTACTTCTATGCGATGGATTGCCCGATCGAGACGGGATTCAAATATCATCGCATCACGGGTTCCGAGAACAAGGAACCCTACAAGCCATATCGCGGACTGCAATTGGCCCGTGAGCATGCGCGGCAGTTTATCATGAACCGCGAGGCGCAAATCACGGAGCTGGGCTCCATGATGGAAAATGCACCCGCAGTGCTCGCGCCCTACGATGCAGAACTCTTTGGGCATTGGTGGTTTGAAGGTCCTGAATTCCTGGAAGCGGTCCTTGAGCGCGCGGCATGGTCAAAAAACCTGCAGCTTACCGGGGCGAGTATTTGCATCCAACATTCTGATCCAGATGTAGAGCGGGTTCCCGCATTTTCATCCTGGGGTGAAGGTGGTTATGGTGCAGTATGGATCAATCCTGAAGTTGACTTTGTATATCCATTATTTTTTGAGATGCTGACCCAGTTTCGCGAAGCGTTCCGCAAGTTCCGCACCGGTGGGTTCCATGGTCGCATTCTTGCCCAGATGGCCCGCGAAATAGCCTTGTTGCAATCCTCGGATTGGGCCTTCATGATTCATAACAAGAGTGCTGAACCCTATGCGCGAGCAAGGGTGGCAGAGCATCATGCCAATTTTGAACAATTGTTCAAGTTGCTTCATAGCGGACGCACGCAAAGCCGACTGTTGAAGGACTTGGAACAGAAGCATAACCTATTTTCTTGGATGGGGCCTGCGCAGTACAGGCTTCTCGCCCAATAAGGTAGGGTCGCTTGCCCTTGTTACCTCAGAGCATAGGACCTTGGACACGGGTGTCTGTGAGGTCCGTTTATCGCAATGCCTGGATCCATGTGGAACACCATGAGGTGATTCGGCCAGATGGAAAACCCGGAGTGTATGGTGTCGTGCATTTTGCCCACCACGCTCTTGGCGTTGTTGCCCTCAGTGCGACTGGCGACATTTGGCTTGTAGGCCAGCACCGTTATCCTCTTGATCTGTATAGCTGGGAAATCCCTGAGGGTGGGGGCGACCTTGCACAGTCACCTCTACTGGGAATCCAGCGAGAACTTCAGGAAGAAACAGGGCTTGATGCTCAGGAATGGGTCGATTTAGGCATCCTGCACACCAGTAATTCGGTCTGCAACGAGACGGGTCGGGTATTTTTGGCGCGTGGGCTTACCGTAGGCATTGCACATCCCGATGGCGATGAACAGCTTCAAAATAAAGTTGTACCGTTTGCGGATGCGCTTGCCATGGCGGCCGATGGTCGTATTACCGACTGCATTTCGATTGTCGCATTGTTCCGCGCGCGGGAATGGTTGCGAAAAAATGATCCCCAATACCTGGCGCGCATTTTACCGGAAAAGGGCTGATATGGCATGGAATATCGGAGATGACTGGATTGCACAAGGGCCGCTGCCCGAGATCATGGGGATAGTGAATTGTACCCCGGATAGTTTTTTTGACGGTGGGACTTTGCAGAGTTTAGATGCACAGGAACAGCATGCGATCCGGCTACTTGACGAAGGGGCAGGTATTCTGGATATCGGGGGAGAATCAACCCGTCCTGGTGCTAGCGCCGTAGGTATCCAAGAAGAAATCGACCGGATTGCACCGCTGCTCGGGCGCTTGGCGGT
>Ga0209125_1003318_pt1 | contig 11226 bp, 6 predicted proteins | sample BarGraIncub1131A_FD_184503 | JGI IMG/M metagenome (GOLD analysis project Ga0209125, IMG submission 184503) | Arctic peat soil microbial communities from Barrow, Alaska - Barrow Graham LP Incubations 11-31A (SPAdes) (version 2) | ecosystem: Environmental > Terrestrial > Soil > Wetlands > Peat... | reverse complement strand
GACTTCTTGGAAGCACCTTCCACCGCCAGCGAACTATTAAACGCAAAGATCAGACACAGGAACAGAACATACATATATTTCATAAACGAAGGATTTAAGGGTACATAATCAGACAAAGTTAGCGTAAATAGGATAATATAATAAGAGAAACAGCCATAAAATAAATGTCGTAGCAGATGTATTACACGACTTAGTTACTGTTTATTTGCAAAGGTATCTTGTTCTTAATCAGATCCAGCGTATAATCAAGAACTCTGTCTTTGTGAAGGATCTCATCTTCAATGGTATTTGTAATATAATAATCCGGCATAATACCCCTCCGGTCATCGATACCGCAGGCATACCAGAACTTCTTCCATGATGTCCTCACCTTTATACCAGAGTGGGGCAAAGAGAAAGAATGTACATCACCAAAGCCCACAGAGATCCCACCCGTCTCTTCTCCGATCAGAATGCCATCACCATAACATTTAAAAGGAGAAGCAAACATACAGGCAGCCGAGAAAGTGCCGTTGTCCAGCAGCAAGTAATACTTTCCCGCATACCGCAACGGATTATCCCGTGGCAGGTATGGATCTGTATTTACCTTCTTATATAGTTTGCCAAAATCCTCCTCCTTAGGCTTTAGATAAAAATCCATCTTACCAGTCTCCGCTATTTCCTTACTGATCTTAAACGTTAGAGAATCCACCTCTTTAAAAGGCTGGTCAAAGAGATACTGCATCAGTTCGGCACCAATCACCGAATGTCCGCCTCCATTGTTGCGGATATCGATAATCAGATGTTGAATCTTCCTCTCCTGTATCTCTTTAAATGTCTGTCTGTAAAACTCTTTGTACCCCTTCAAATCGCTGCAACTATGAAAGCCGAGATATCCGATATTGTTGGGCAACACCTTGAATTCCAGTTCGCTCTTTCGATCCCTTTTAGAAAGATAGGCGATGCATAATTTCGAGAGGACCCCACCCGACGCATGCACCTTCAAGATCTCACCGGCATCAGTCCGTTTGTAGCTGATCGTATAAGAGTTGAAATTATTCCAGATGGCGATATTAAAAGGATCAGTAATCAATCTGTTTCTCCAGGCGATATTCTCAAAGCTAACCAGCCGGCTCATCTCATCGATAAACTGAACCGTACTTCTGCCATTGATCGCCACTATCTCAGAGCCGGGTGGAATTCTGCCCATCCATGTGAGGTTATCAATCACATAGATCCTATCCTCCATGATTCGGATCTTATAAGGGAAAATAGCACGAAACGCCAGCTGCAACCCATTTATTAGGGGGTTAGTATGACCATCTTTAAAAAGAGAAGTCAGCCTGGCACAACCCTTATAAAACTCGAGTTCGGAAATCTTGTCCGGCATCTCTCTCTTGTAATCCATCAGTATCCGCTCAAAAGAATCTTTGGGCAGGCAATAATAGATATCAGGATGAATATGCTCCAGCTTCTCGACCAGCACATCCAGATCACCGATAGCATCTTCTTTAGCTATGGATTTAAATTGAGTAGCGTAAATGATAACCCCCCAAAGAGCAATCAGTACGATGGACGACTTAAATAGCTCACTCTGAATATAAGCGATATACGGTGTTTTCTTCTTGAAAAGAAAGAAGACATTCGAAAAGAGGAAACTCGTTACAAGCACCAGAAGATACATTTCAACAATATCATTCACTAACAAGTTTTGATTGAATACCATATACGCAATCAAAATCAAGTGTATCACGGCAGTAATTACATATTTCTTTTTCATGATCGTCAGTCTTTAAGATGCGATAGAACATTGGTTAGCGGACACACTCACTGGTGAACTACAGCGCAAATATAAATATTCTTTTCTGATTGTAAATCTGAAGAATGTTTTTATCTTTGAGGATAATTTGTACAATAGAATACATACTGATAATATTTCCAATGAGTTAACTCATGATTCAATTAGGAGGAGATGAAAATGAAAAAAACTGACATATATACCCGGATGCTGTTCATGTTGACCTTAACAGGAGCCATCTTACTTCTCTTGTATTCAGCTTTGTATTATGTGAATAAGAAGCAGGAAAAGCAAATGCTCGAAGAGTCTCAAAAACAATTCAACATAGAGGTCGCTTCCTTATTCACTTTCAAAACAGCAACAATCAAACAAGTTGCTTATGACTATACCTTTTGGGATGAGTTTGTGGATAATATAGAAACGCCTGATACTGCCTGGTACAATAATAATATTACAACTATTCTCAAGTCTTTCCATCTTGATTATGTCTGTGTGTACGACACCTCTTTCAATGTTATTCATGAAGCTGCTTCCCCCCAATTTGTCAAACGAGGCTTTCTTTCAAAAGATGCCTTAGTAAAGTTGAAAGAGACCAAATTCTTAAACTTCTTTCAGGATCTTTCCGGAGGAATGATTGAGATAAGTGGTGCATCTGTTCATCCCAACAACGACCCAACCCATACGTTGACAAAGCCAAGTGGATACTTATTTCTGGCAAAAAGCTGGGATAAGCCTTTTCTAAAAGATTTAACTATCCTGAGCGGTGCGGAGATAAATTTCTTGAAGCCTTCTGATTCGATTGTAAATAGCGATAAATTCATCATTTCTAACATACAAAGACTATCCGGCTGGGATGACAAACTTGTTAGTCAGATGGTTTTTAGCAGACCATTAGATTCTTATAAACTCTATCACAAGATGTCAGTTTTTATGCTTCTGATTATTCTTGCTTCCATAGTAGCTACCCTTCTTATTTTCCATTTTGCATCACGAAAGTGGATAAATGCACCTTTGAGATTGGTAACAAAGATCCTTGAATCGAATAATCCCATCCTGATAAAAGAACTTCAGCAATGTCCCGGTGAGTTTAAAAATATTGGCAATCTCTTTAGCGAGTTTATTCATCAGAAAGAAGAACTTTTACATGCCAAAGAAAAAGCGGAAGAGAGTGACAGACTGAAATCGGCTTTTCTTGCCAATATGAGCCACGAGATCCGAACTCCAATGAATGGGATCTTAGGCTTTTCCGCATTGCTAAAAGAACCGGATCTTGTAGGAGAGAAGCGAGAGGAGTATATTGAAATAATTGAAAAAAGCGGAGCTCGTTTGCTCAACATTCTTTCTGATATTATTGAAATCTCGAAAATAGAATCAGGTCTGATGTTAGTCCATTATACAAAGACGAATATCAACGAACTGACCAAAAACATATTTATTCTTTTAAGACTTGATGCTGAAGCAAGAAAAATTGATCTTAGCTTTAATAACGGATTACATAGCGAAGAAGCCTGTATAAAGACTGATAAAGAGAAATTATATTCAATAGTATCGAATCTTGTAAAGAATGCTATCAAGTACACTGATAAAGGCAGCATTGAGTTTGGTTATACTAAAAAGGGAGATGTTCTTACATTCTATGTCAAAGACTCTGGGATTGGAATTCCTAAAGAAAGGCAGGCAGCCATATTTGATCGTTTTACTCAGGCTGATATTGCAGATGTACAAGCAAGAGAAGGAGCCGGTTTGGGCTTGTCCATCTCTAAATCGTTGGTGGAATTATTAGGTGGAAAGATATGGGTTGAAAGCGAAGAAGGAAGAGGTTCCACGTTTTATTTCACACTTCCATATACGACAGAACCGGAAGCACTATGCGCTGAGAGCGAGCCTGCTGCGGACGATGGACCAAAAGATCTGATGTGAGCACTCTCCTAAGGTTGAAAATACATACAGATGAAAAGTTGATTGGATGCCTATCCGTTGGGAAAAACTATTAATAGTTTTTCCCAACGGATAGGCATCCAATTTTCAGGCCTCATTGGCAAAAAGGGAGAGCTATTCATACCTACATATCCATAAAAACACGCTCTGGTTAGCACGGATATTTCCGGAAAATATCCTCTGATTTATACTGACATTCTTCGAGGATTTACCCCTAAAAACATGTTGCCGTACCGGAGGATAATCTCAAGAATACCGGAGGCAAGTGCGGAGGGTCTTTGTGTGTTTATCGAATTGCTAGTAGCTGATACAGATGCTTTTATCTTCTTTCTTTGTTTTCTGTTGAGGTCCGAAAAGTGCCAAATAGGTGTAAAGGTGTAAAGGTGTAACCTATGCCCCCGATTAGAGCTTGGGATAGACTAACGGCTCCTGTTTTTTCAATTCCTACACCTATCGTTTTGCCAGAAATTGGGTCATGCTACACTCCTTGATACCGATGGATTCTTTTATCTCCAATGCTTCTTCAAGGTAAAAGAATCTGGTAAAAGATCCAACATTATCTTCATCAGTCTGGATTTTCTCAGAGGCAGTATTACTAACATCCATCAAAACTTTGTCAGAGCAGCATTCCTGTCCATTATCCCACAAAGCTCATTTCTCCTTTACCACAGACTGCTTCGGCAACCAGTAATAAAAAAAGTTGCGTACTCTCATACTATAGATAGGTATTATTCCTGTAGCACCCGGATACTTTTGACAAACAAGTACTTAAAATGATGATTCTACAGACGAGCGTGATGTCTCTTTATCTCTTGTTATTCAATGCTCACTAGCCATCTTTAGCCTCCGGGATTAATAGTTGAAAACGGAGGATGGAAGCATCGGCGTATTTGATGTAAGATGCTCATAGTCATCGGTGTTAACCCATTCAAAGGGTAGCCCGTAGCTGTCAGCGGGGGCATAGGTTACACCTTTACACCTTTACACCTGTTACACCTTAATTTCTTGTTTTTGAAACGAATTTCCAGGAGCATTTTAAGACAGTGCTTTGCTTAAAAGCTGAGGCAATTGCCGCGTCCATTAAAGCCAAATTACTCTATCGAATAAACTCCTTGATGGAAATACGTTGTGTTTTGATTTTTTTCACCGCCGTCTTCTTTTAAACAGGAAACAGAATAATCAGCATCATTGAGACGGAGTAATAGAAATATCACTTTATTATTTCTATTTTCCCCCAAGAGTATTTTTAATGCATTATAATCATTATATTTGTATAATATATGAAGTGACATACATCTTATACCCTTTGAGAATAAATCTACTCATCATTTGACCAATCCGTTGTAATTGAATATTACTGATTGAACTCAAAACGTTGATTAATGAAATAGTGAATTATGATAAAGCAGATCCAAACATCTAATGCTGAAACGCATCCCAATAGTAAAGAAATTCGTGTTCTGAAAGAATATTTTCCATCTTGTTTCTCGAAAGATGGGAGTTTCGACTTTCTTCATTTCAAATCTCTTCTAAAAGACAAAGTGGATATTCAGAATGAAGGTTACGAACTAAACTTCTTAGGTAAAAGCTATGCGAAGTTATTGGTTTCTCTCGATACAGAAACGATTATTGTACCGGATATAGAGCATAACTCGAAGCAGGAGAACGTCAAGAGTGAGAATATTTATATCAGTGGGGATAATCTCGATGGATTGAAACATCTGCTAAAATCTTACAGCGGACAGGTAAAGTGCATCTATATTGATCCCCCTTATAACACTGGGAAAGACGACTTTGCGTATAATGACAACTTTAGATTTACAGCCGAAGAATTAGTCAGCCGGTTAAGTATCGGTGAGGATGAAGCGACACGAGTGCTGGAAATGACACAAATAGGGAGCTCGTCTCATTCAGCGTGGCTCATGTTTATGTATCCTCGATTGGTATTGGCACGCGACTTGTTGACAAAAGATGGGGTTATCTTTATTTCTATCGATGATAATGAACAGGCTAATCTGAAGTTACTTTGTGATACTGTGTTTGGTGAAGAAAATATGATATCTCAGTTTCCCCGTATTACTAAACGTGGAGGAAAATCATCAGATGTAATAGCTCTTAATAACGATTATGTTTTGGCGTATTCTAAGACTTCAAACCCGTTATTGTTTTCGAATCTTCATACTGATCCTGGTTTTAAATTTCAAGATGAGTATTATGAAGAAAGAGGCTTGTATAAACTGAATCAAACGTTGGATTATGACAGTTTGCAATATAGCAAATCGTTAGATTATCCGATAGCCATTGAAGGAGAAACACTTTATCCCGGTGGTGACAAAGAGGCTTACGATATTAGGCAGTCTGGAATTCATGATCGAGCTGATTGGGCATGGCGTTGGGGAAAAAAGAAATACAATTTTGGAATAGAGAATGGTTTCGTTGTGTTGAAAAGAAGCAAGAATGGATGTAGAATATATACAAAAACATATCAGAAGGCTTCCATTGAAGAAAATGAGAATGGGTATTATATCGATTATGATGACAGAACAAAGGCACTATCTACTTTAGAATTCACATCTAACATTTATTCCAATGACAATGCGACAAAAGATATTAACAGGTCGATTGGGAAAAATATGTTTGACTATAGTAAGCCAATATCACTTATTGATATGATTCTGAGTATATCAACAGACCAAAATGATATAGTTTTAGATTTTTTCTCCGGATCCGCTACTACAGCAGAAGCTGTAATGTGGCATAATCTATACAATACCACAAAAAACCTGAGATATATATTAGTTCAATTACCTGAGCTAGTCAAGGAAAATACTTCCGCAAGTAAGTTATATACGACTATAGATGATATAGGGCGTCAAAGAATTGTAATGTCCGCTTGTGAAGTTCGTGAGAACAGCCCCAAAGATACCGATTTAGGATTTAAGCACTATACCCTTCGCGACATAAGTGACACAGCACTTAACCGGATCACGGAGTTCAATCCGGACGAGAAGCTGATTTTTCAGAACATATATGAAGAATTTGGAATAGAAACCATTCTATCCACATGGATGGTCAATGATGGCTATGGATTTACTGCGCAACCACTGGAACTGGATCTGGACGGCTACAAGGCATGGTACTATAAGAAACATCTTTATCTGATAGAGCCGGGATTAACGGAAGAATCGACTTGCCGCTTGTTTGAGAAGTATAGTGAGGAAGGTCATTTTACCCCCGAAAACATTGTGATGTTTGGGTATAGCTTTAGTATGACTGAATTCAATATGATAAAGCTCAACATGAAGTCGCTTCGTGATGGTAACCTGAAGACCAATCTTGATATACGTTATTGATGATGGAACTTATATTACAAGACCGGTTAGAACATCAGCAGAAGGCTGTGGATGCGGTATGTGACGTGTTTGAGACTATAGCTCAAAAAGAAAGAAAAGAGCATTATTCCTGTCCGCAGTTCGATTGTACGGACGATCGTCTTTATTCCAACATTAAAGAGACTCAAAGTAACAATGAGATATATCCAGCATACAAAAAGATCACGAGGCAAGCAAAGCTTCTGAATCTGGATATTAAAATGGAAACAGGTACGGGCAAGACGTATGTGTACACGAAAACCATCTTTGAGTTGCATCAGCGTTTTGGGATCAACAAATTCATTATCGCTGTTCCCTCATTGCCTGTAAAGGCAGGGGTGGCGCAGTTTTTGTCTGATGCCAACACCATTCGTCATTTTCGGGATGTATGTGGATATGATTGCGAACTGGAAGTTGGGGTTCTGGAGGCTGGTAAGAAGAAAAAAGGAAGACAATATTTCCCTGGTTTGGTGCGTGAATTTGTGAGCGGTTCTACTCAAAACAAGAATAGAATATATGTTTTGCTCTTAAATATGTCTCTGATGACCAATGCGAAAATGCTTTCTGCTAATTATGATTTTGCTATTGAAGGGTTTTATTGTCCATTTAAAGCGTTGAAAGCAACACACCCCTTTGTCATTATTGATGAACCGCACCGCTTCGAAAGATCGCAAAAAGCATATACAGCTATAGTGGATGAAATAGCACCTCAATGCATCATTCGGTACGGCGCTACTTTTCCGGAGGTTACCATTGGGAAAGGAAAGAATAAACAAAAGACAAAAGATTTTCTCAATCTGTTGTATGATTTAGGTTCGTGCCAGGCTTTCAATCAAAACCTGATCAAGGGAATTGCCAAAGAGCACTTGGAACCGCTTTCCGGAAGCAAAGATGAGAAAGTAAAGATAACTTCAACGTCAAAGAATGACAGGGTAAATCTTCAACTTACTTCAGGTGATACGTCGCATACCTATACCTTGAATGTGGGTGATGCGCTTAGCAGGGTACATCCGGCTTTTGAAGGAATTACTGTTGCCTCAATAGGAACTTCGGAAGTGGTGTTCTCCAACCAAATTACCAAGCAACGTGGAGAGACGATGGATGTTGATATTTTCATGTCATCCTATCAAGAGCAGATGATTACTTTGGCCTTGAAACGCCATTTTGAGGCTGAACGAAAGAATTTTGACAGAAGCTTTAAGATCAAGACTCTGGCTCTTTTCTTTATTGATGACAGACGTTCCTACCGTGTTGATAAGGACAACGATACGGTTGCGTATTTGAAAGAAATGTTTGAACGGATATTGAAAGAGAGAATTGAAAAGGAACTAGCCGGTACGGAAAATGTGGACTATCATGCGTACCTGACAGCCACTCTTGCTGACATCTCTCTGTGTCATGGAGGCTATTTTTCGAATGATAATAATTCGAGTGAGGAAGAAATTGCCAATCAGGCTAAAGAAATCTTGCATGACAAGATGTCGCTTCTTTCTCTTAAGAATGCTGATGGATCCTATAATACCCGTCGTTTTATCTTTTCGCAATGGGCATTGAAAGAAGGATGGGATAACCCCAATGTTTTTACGATTGCCAAACTTCGTTCGAGTGGTAGTGAAAACAGTAAATTGCAGGAGGTCGGAAGGGGATTGAGATTACCTGTTGACGAATATGGCAACAGGATCTCACAAGAAGAATTTACATTAAATTATATTGTTGACTTCACTGAAAAAGACTTTGCTCAGCAGTTGGTCAATGAAATAAATGGTGATTTGCCTATCTTATCAGTTATTACTACTGGTAAGATCAGAGAGGTAGCTCAAAGTCTGGGTATGGAAACAGAAATGTTATTTGCCGATCTGCTTACAAAAAAGTATATAGATGTGGAAAAGAATATTATCCCTGCCAATCGAGATGCTTTCTTTACTGAGTATCCAAGCTTCGAAACAGGTCTATATAGTGGAAAGGTGAATGACAGGAACAGTGAGAGGCCTCGAAATATTGCTATCCGACCTGATAAATACAGGGAATTGAGAGAGCTATGGGAAAAGATAAACGAAAAGTATCTTATCTTTTTTGAACATGATATTGATAAAGAAGTTGAAAATGCTCTGTACTCTATACTCAAGAGCGGTGCATTAGTTGGTAGTGGCGTGTTATATAGTAAACGTCAAATAATAGAATCAGACGGTTTCTCAATGAGCGTTCAGGATGGTTCTGGATCTGAATTTGAGTTTGACAAACGAATTTCTTATTCTGAATTCCTTAAGAAGCTTCATAATCAGACGTATATCCCTTTACAAACGATCCATTCGGTGATCTGTAGATTCAATAAAGAGAATATGCATATTGAAGCAAAAGAAATAAATGAGTTTTCATTAGCGAAGATAATAAAAATGTTCAGAGAATGGAAATATACACATCTTCAGGGACGTTTTAACTATAAGAAGGCGAATCTGCAATCGCATGGTACTGCTTTAACGAAGAAAGATGGCTCTCCTAAGAAAGAAATTGTTCAGGGAATTATTGGAACAAAAATCAAAGTGGGCGAGCCTTGTGATAAATATCTCTATGATACTATTGCCTACGACTCTCCATTAGAGTGCCAGAATATTATGAATGATATTGACAGCGTGGTTGTTTACGGAAAGATTCCCAGAAGAAGCATCTCGATTCCTGTTTTTGACGGAAGCACCTATAGTCCGGATTTTATGTATGTAGTCAAAAAGAAAGATGGAATAAAAGAGCTGAATATTATTGTGGAGACCAAAGACCTGCCTGGTAATGAAGACTTAAGAGCTATAGAAAGTAAAAGAATAAGTAGTGCTGAGAAGTTCTTTAACCAGTTGTCCATTGAGGGGTATAAAGTGTCATTCCGTAAACAATTAAAATCAGATTCGATTGGAGCTATCATACATGAAATCGTAGAATCAGATAAGCAATAAGCCAGTATCCTTCTATGCAACAAAGAATGATGTGTTATGGAATGTGTTAATTATCACTCTTCCTCGCAAACAGATAGTGAAATATATAAGTAGTGTTTCTGGGATACTTGATGAGATATGTATTATCGAGGAGTCAATTATATTTATCTATTTCCCTTTTTCTTGATGAAATCTGTTGCATCCTCAATAGAATTTTTCCAATGGTGCCAACTCATAGCTCTTTTTGTTAAAGGCATTATAATTGTATCCAAAGATTGAATGATATCATTCTCATTGAATCCGTAACATCTGAGAGTATTGATGTAATCTTCTAAAATAATAGTTCCTTCTTGACTGTTCCAATAGCTAAATCTGTTTCTTGCGATACCTTTTATATAAGCACTTTTTTGCTTCACAACAGGCATCCCGATACAAGCGATGAGACCCGTAACTTTCGCTAAAAAGGTATTGACGCTGTCATTGCTGACTGCATCTTCACCTTCAAATTTGATATAACTCTTGGCTGCCTGGTCAGTTCCTTCAATAATCTGTTGAATAGGGTACTTGTTTACCAAGTTTATATATATACACTTTCCAGCATCGTTCAGAGAGTATGGTTTAATTATATTATTCACATAACTGATAATTTCTTCGCTGATTTTTTGAGATAATTCCATCGGGTTTTTATGTTCCTGCAGGTATTTTAAATCCTCTTCTTGTCCTTCAAAAGTTGAAAATTTGTCTATTGATTGATCCATGTTAATCTTCTATGGTTGCTAATTGATTTTAACGAATACATTGGAGAGCTTTGAAATGAATCCAAAGGTACTTTAAAAATCTTTCCTTGAGCCAGAATTGGGGTATATTCTTACCCGTGGAGAGTTTATCTGTGATATTGCGGATTAGGATTGGAAAATACGTAAGATTATCGAAAAGTATGGTCAGAAAGAGTAACGCAATTTAGATGCGTTTCGCAGTAATCCTGATCTTTGAAGAATGAGTTCTATTGGAACAATTATTCCTGAGTAAATTTACACATTATCCCAAAAGATTGATAACTTTGTTGCCATACAGTTCACTCAGTTTTCCCTGCGTTTAACCTAAAAGTTTCCATAATCCCGGAAACGGAGTTCTTTAGATGAGATATTTCAATCAGTTGTGTTTTTGAAATGTTATAAAGAAAGGAGTGCAATATGAAGACGTTAAAATACAAAGGGTA
>Ga0209125_1003315_pt1 | contig 11238 bp, 9 predicted proteins | sample BarGraIncub1131A_FD_184503 | JGI IMG/M metagenome (GOLD analysis project Ga0209125, IMG submission 184503) | Arctic peat soil microbial communities from Barrow, Alaska - Barrow Graham LP Incubations 11-31A (SPAdes) (version 2) | ecosystem: Environmental > Terrestrial > Soil > Wetlands > Peat... | reverse complement strand
CGTCAGGGTTGTGCTGAGAATGTAAAACTTCAATCCCTTGTAGCCCTGCATTTACCCAAGCTGGAATCCCGTCTTCTAAACGATGTACGCCTGGATGAGCAAGAACCGCAACGCCATGGGCTTCACGTATTAAGCGAATTCCCTCTTCCGGCGTAAGTTTAGCGCGCTGAACATAAGCCGGAGCCCCTTTCCCAATATAACGATCAAATCCTTCTCGGATGTTCTTTACATACCCGCGTTCGATCAGCACTTGGGCAATATGAGGACGTCCGATGGATTCCCCTTGTGCAAACTGTTGTACCTCAGCGACCGATATGTTAATGCCCAATTCTTTAAAACGATTGAGAATTTCCAACATGCGTTTTTCACGCGCATTACGTAAAATTATTAGCTGTTCAGTTAAAACTCTAGAAGAACTATCCACCTCGTAGCCTAGAATGTGGACCTCTTTACCCTTCCACTCCGTGTTCAACTCTAGTCCTTTGAGAATTTTTATTTGATAAAGCTCACCGGCCTCCACAGCTTCTTTCCAGCCCTGAATTGTATCATGGTCTGTTATCCCGATTGCTTTCAAGCCCAACTTTGCTGCTAATTGAACAAGCTCAGTGGGAGATAATAATCCATCAGAGGCTGTCGTATGACAATGTAAATCTGCTTCATATAGGTCAAATGCTAAATCCACCGTTAACCCTTCTTCCTAGTATTGATTCTATCTCTACTTCACCCCTTATTTTAACACATTCGTCAAAAGACGAATAAAATTACCCCCCATAATCTGCTCCACTTCCCCAGCGGAAAAGCCTACTTTCAAGAGATCATCCCGTAATTTCCGAGAGTCCCCAACATGCTCAAGTCCCTCTGGTGTTTCCTCTATTCCGTCAAAATCAGAGCCTAATCCAACGGTTTCCACCCCTGCCACCTCTGCAATATGACAAATATGACGCACAACATCGGCTCGGGTCGTTACGCCCGTCTGTTTTAAAAATCGGGGGTAAAAATTCACTCCTACGACACCTTTATGTCTTCCTAACGCACGGAGTTGTTGATCTGTTAGATTCCGAGGATGAGCGCAAAGTGCTTTAGCACAGGAATGCGTTGCAGCAATAGGATCCTTTGAAACCTCTAAGACATGCCAGAACCCCGCCTCATTGAGATGCGACACATCCACAAGCATCCCCAGCTGATTCATGCGCTGTACAACTTCCTGACCAAGCGTCGATAATTTGAGATGAGTATCGGGTTCCCCAACACCAGCAGCCAACGCATTGCGTTGATTCCAAGTTAAACCTAGGGCTCTAACCCCCAGCTTGAAAATGACATCCAACATAAAGAGATCTTCTCCCAGAATTTCCCCTCCCTCTACGCTCAGTAGGATACCTACACGAGTTGGGTCCGGGATCTGCTTAAGGTCAAGTTTTCCCTGAACGTGAAAAACCTGGTCGGAATGATTTGAAATAAATCGATGCGCTCCCTCTATTAATTGTAACCCACGCTGCAGAGACCTCTCCGGTTTATACTTTGTCTGAATAAAGGCCGCTAGAAATTGAAGAGATAATCCCGTCTGCCTGGCGCTTTGAAGATCCCACTGCCCTCCCGCAGACGAATCGTCTAGTGTCCCTTTGTTATCGACAAAATGAATTAAACTATCACAGTGTCCGTCCACGATATAGGGATATTTCATAATTCTTCCCTCTTTTCCAAGTTTCTACGGCAGTAAATTTAATATATTTCAACATAATAAAGCACCTGCCCGCTATTAAATAAAGCAAACAGGTGATTATTAGACGATGTTTAACGCGGCTGGACAATTAACTTGATCGCCGTTCTTTCTTCTCCGTCAATGATGACGTCTGTAAAGGCTGGAATACAAATTAGATCCACTCCGCTTGGTGCCACGAAACCACGAGCAATTGCGACCGCTTTTACAGCTTGATTGAGAGCACCTGCTCCAATCGCTTGGAGTTCAGCGCCACCTCTCTCGCGAAGAACTCCTGCGAGAGCTCCGGCCACTGCATTGGGACTTGATTTAGCTGAGACTTTTAATACATCCATAGATACATCCTCCTGCTCCAATTCGTTTACATGTATTACCACAACTATAAATATATGTATTCGAGAGTGAGCAAAGAATATCCTCTAATATATGGAAATAGTTTTCAAATTATATTTAAGGATGTTAAGTCGACTTTAGGCCTCTGCGAATTTTTGAATTGCTTGGATTTGACGAGTTTTTCCAGTCAATTCATCGATGTCTAAGACCACTGCATTCATCTGAATAGCACCACTCGCCACCTCAAATTTAGCGGGGAGTTGGGTCAGAAATCGATTGATAATAATTTCTTTTTTAATTCCCAAAACCGAGTCACGTGGCCCCGTCATACCGACATCTGTAATATAAGCTGTCCCGTTGTTTAGCAAGCGAGCATCCGCTGTTTGTATGTGAGTGTGGGTCCCCACAACGGCGCTTACCATACCATCGAGAAACCAGCCTAGAGCGACTTTTTCAGACGTCGCCTCAGCATGGAAATCCACAAGAATAATGGGAGTTTCTTGTTTAATCTGGTTTACACAGCGTATCGCGCAGCTAAAGGGATCATCGAGTGGCGGTAAAAAAATACGACCTGAAAGATTTAGAATGCCGATTTTAACCCCCATTGTTCGTAGAAATCCAAAGCCTTGGCCTGGTGCTCCGACAGGGTAGTTCGCGGGACGAACAAGTCTTGGTTCACCCCCGATAAAATTCATGATTTCTCTTTGATCCCAAACATGATTTCCCATTGTCAGAAATTGAATTCCGTCATTATAAAGTTCGTCAGCAATTTGTTTCGTTAATCCTTTTCCAGATGCAGCATTTTCTGCATTGGCAATGGTCACGTCAATTTTATATTCCAATTGAACAGGTTTTAAAAAACGTTTAACGGCTTCCCTTCCAGGCTTGCCCATAATATCGCCAATAAAAAGAACGTGCATTTCACGTCCCTCCCTTCTGAATGTATCCATAGAATGCCCATATTCAGCTCTTGAATACCAGTACTCGACCTTTTTCGCGCAAAGCCACCACGTTATTACCTAAATCATCGCTATGAATTGAAGACAACATCTGCGATATCATCTCCTCCTGATAAATCTGCTCATCTTGTGGCAGATACAATTCATCATAAAGCAACTTCTTTTTGTAGTTTCCCTTAATAAGGTCAACGATCAGACCCACTTCGCGTTGAGTCATACTATTAACATCCCTAGTAACCGTCATCACGCAAACATTTTCTTCACTCCTGCAAGTAACATCAAAAATCCGCATAGTCTGCCCTTCAAGTTGATGAAAAAATTCCAACGCCGGTTTTAAAATTTCTTGCAGTGACGATACTTCTTGGTGTTGCTGAATCATAAATGTGAATTTGAGAGCATGTTGCTCAAGCCAGTAATGAACAGATCCTACCTCCGCGTATCTTAACAGTATTGAGCTCAGTAGTCCTATTCCGTCTTGGGTGCGTCCTGCATCTTTATGTAATAAGTGACTCAACATTCTGTGATCAGACCTCTCTCTTGCGCTGTCATTACATACTAATTATTCGTCATCAAGCTGCAATCTCCTGCTCAAAAGACTCCATATTAAGCTGGGCATATTTGGGGTCTGAGGCACTTATAAAGAAACTTGGCTAGCGCCAAGCCTCGCGAAGGCGGTCGCCTTAGTTGCGCTTATGCTTCCAGAAAGTATATAACAAAAAGTTATACTTTCTGACTAGTATGAATAAAGAAACAGACGATCCGCAGGATCGCCTGTTCTAACATCTCATATTTAATTATTTTGCAAAATCAACGGCGCGTGTCTCACGGATCACAACAACTTTAATTTGCCCTGGATATTCAAGTTCTTCTTCAATTCTCTTACTAATCTCGCGTGCAACACGTGGAGCAAGCACATCGTCAATTTTGTCTGGCTTAACAATGATGCGAACTTCTCGTCCGGCTTGAATAGCGAAGCACTTTTCTACCCCTTCAAAGCTCTCGGCAATCTCTTCGAGTTTTTGTAACCGTTTAATGTACGTCTCAAGGGTTTCTCTACGTGCTCCTGGGCGAGCTGCGGAAACTGCATCCGCAGCAGCCACAAGGACTGCAACAATTGTTTTGGGCTCAACATCATTATGATGAGCTTCAATCGCATGAATAACATCACTGGATTCCTTGTATTTTCTGGCAAGGTCAACTCCGATTTGAACGTGTGTGCCTTCCATATCATGATCGACAGCCTTACCAATATCATGTAACAGACCTGCTCGCTTGGCAAGCTGAATATCTACACCTAATTCCGCAGCCATCAATCCGGCTAAATGAGATACTTCAGTCGAGTGCTTCAGCACATTTTGTCCATAACTTGTTCGGAATTTAAGTCGTCCAAGTAATCGAATTAATTCAGGATGCAGTCCGTGCGCGCCTGTCTCAAACGTCGCTTGTTCTCCTTCTTCACGAATCTTTTGGTCGACTTCTTTCTGAGCCTTTTCGACCATTTCCTCAATGCGTGCAGGGTGAATCCGCCCATCTGCGATGAGTTTTTCCAAAGCAATTCGCGCAACTTCTCGGCGAATTGGGTCAAACCCTGATAAGATTACGGCCTCCGGGGTATCATCAATGATCAAATCAATCCCCGTCAGAGTTTCTAAAGTACGGATATTACGTCCCTCACGGCCGATAATCCGCCCTTTCATTTCGTCACTAGGCAACGCAACAACCGATACGGTTGTCTCTGCTACATGATCTGCTGCGCACCGCTGAATCGCCAAGGCAATAATATTTTTGGCCTTTTTTTCAGCTTCTTCCTTAGCACGAGTTTCAATTTCCTTAATCATGATTGCAGATTCATAACGAACTTCTTCTTCGACTCTTTTCAGCAGTAACTGTTTGGCCTCTTCTGAGGTCATGCCGGATAAACGCTCTAGTTCAGCTTGTTCTTTACCTACAAGCTGGTTCAATTCTTCTTTTTGCTGTTCTACTTCACTTTCTTTGCGATGTAGGTTTTCTTCTTTACGTTCAAGCGATTCAATTTTGCGATCTAAACTCTCTTCTTTTTGGAGCAAGCGACGTTCAAGTCGCTGGAGTTCATTACGACGTTCCCGAGTTTCCTTCTCCACTTCATTGTGAATATGCATGACTTCTTCTTTGGCCGCAATGACAGATTCTCTCTTCTTGCTTTCAGCTGAAGAATGGGCATTCTCAACGATACGTTTTGCTTCTTCTTCTGCAGATCCAATCCCTTTTTCTGCAGTATTTTTACGAATAAGCCAACCGACTAGGGCCCCCAAAGTTAATCCAACGATAATAGCGACTAACCCTGTAATAACTGTTGCGAACATACGTGCACACCTCCTTGTTTGTTAAAAATTATTTGTTTTTAAAATTAAAAAAAACTGGTTCCAAAACCAGCCACATTAAGCATAACCATAAAGACGGGAGTTTTCTCCCGTTTCCTACAACTCTCGTTAGTCATGAAACCATATATTTTATCTGACTACGACGAAATCTATAAGAAAACCTTTATAAGGTTAAATCTTAACAAAAACAGGTCTCTGATAAGATTTTAATATCATTTGCAAACAATGTCAAGCTTGTCCTTAACTGGAACAATTTATTCATTAGGCTCACTTGTTACATCGTCCCCATTATCAATGCTTTGGATCTGATCAAGGACGTTTCTTACCATATCAGAGGGATACCCGCGTTGAATAAGCTTCCTAGCAATCTTTTGCTGAAGCGATAATTCACGAGGAAGAGACTTCTTTCTTTTGTCTTGAATTTTCTGATCCCAACGCTTACCCTCTTGGTCCCACCAACGCTTTGCTAGGATTAAACACTGCTGAAACTCATCAGCGCTAGAATACGTGGATTCCAATGCTTGCTCAACGACTTGGGGTCCTAACCCTCTACTTTGTAAATCTTGTAGCACCCTCCGCCGTGAGTAACGTTTAAGTCGACTTTGTGAAACCGTCAACGCCAATTCTTGGTCGTTGAGATAACCCAACTTCTGCATTTTTTCCAGTACTTCATGAATTTCGGAGTCTTCATAGCCTTTTTGCTTGAGGCGGGTCTCTAATTCATAATGTGTTAGAGCCCGCCGTGATAAAGAATTAAGAGCAACTTCCCTAGCACTTTTGAGCGGTTTAGAGGTCGTCAATTGAACCCTCATCTTCTGCTACTTCATCAGTGGCTCCTGCCCCATTCATGTTCTCGCGGATCAATAATTCAAGTTTGTTGGCCATATCCGGATGCAGCTTAAGGTATTCTTTGACGTTTTCACGACCCTGTCCTAACCGTTCTCCGTTATAAGAATACCAAGCCCCTGCCTTTGTTACGATTTCCATTTCAGTACCAATATCCACGATACTGCCTTCACGAGAGATTCCTTCTCCATACATAATATCGAAATCTGCCAATTTAAAAGGAGGCGCCACTTTATTCTTGACGACTTTGACTCGTGTTTTATTCCCGATGATATCCTGACCATTTTTTATGGCCTCTTGCCGACGTATATCCATTCTGATCGTGGCATAGAACTTAAGTGCTCGTCCACCTGTCGTTGTCTCTGGACTACCAAACATAACGCCAATTTTTTCCCTGATTTGATTGATAAAAATGACACAAGTATTGCTCTTGCTAATAGATCCAGTCAACTTACGTAAGGCCTGCGACATGAGCCTGGCATGTAAGCCGACATGATTGTCTCCCATTTCCCCCTCAATCTCTGCACGGGGAACCAAGGCAGCGACAGAGTCAATTACAACGACATCCACAGCGGCACTGCGGACAAGCGCTTCACAAATTTCTAGCCCTTGTTCTCCTGTATCTGGTTGCGCAACGAGTAGATCATCGGTATTAACCCCTAAAGCCTTAGCATAGACAGGATCGAGGGCATGCTCAGCATCAATAAAAGCCGCCACTCCGCCCAACTTTTGGGCTTCTGCAATAATATGGAGCGCCACCGTTGTTTTCCCCGATGATTCTGGTCCGTAGATCTCAATAACCCGGCCGCGTGGCACACCTCCAACGCCTAAGGCAAGATCTATCGCCAATGAACCTGTCGGGATAACATCGATTCCCGCCGCAGATTCCCCAAGTTTCATAATTGAACCTTTGCCAAACTGCTTTTCTATCTGAGCAAGTGCAATGTCAAGTGCTTTTAGCTTATTCGATTCAGCCATTCCGTTCTCCTCCTCATATTGGTTAATAACGCTTTCTTACGTTTAGCAAAACATCTGTTCGGTTTATTATAAATGTACCCCTCGCCACTTGTCAATTTGTTTATTTTCAACCGACAGTAAAATATATTATGCGACATATTTATTAACGATGGTGGTTTATAGAGAACTTGGCTAACGCCAAGCCCCAGCGCAGGCGTTCGCCTTAGTTGCACTTATGTCTGCAGAAAGTATTTAAACGTTAGTTTATACTTTCTGTCAGTAAAAAAAGGCTAACCCCTCTGGTTAGCCTTTTTCCTAAGTGGACATTGTCACTATAAATTAATAATTTGCGTTTTCTCGGGCTTTAGCCAGTTCAATACTGACTCTATGCCCTTTCATCACTGCGTGATGCATACAGCTCAGAACCCTAGCAGCATATTCATCTGGAACCTCGGCAAACGTAAACTTATCATAAATATTGATCATTCCAATGATATTTCCAGGTATTCCACTTCCATCGGCAATCCAACTGATGATATCCTGAGAGCGAATTTGTTGAACCCTACCGATGTTCATGAAAAAGCGCACCATTCCTACTGCGCCTCCCGTGTTTCCAAAATTAATTTCCTGATGTTGTCGATCACCAACGCGTTCATCCACGCTCGCTCCCTCAACTGCGAACTTTAAAGTAGCGGCTGCCACATCCGTAGAATCGTATTCCTCGAGCAGTTCACCGACAATGGCTCGATAATTATCCAAGTGATTGCCTTGGATTATTTTAATGAGTTGTTTCTTAAGATTGATTGCCTGGCGTTCACTTATATCACCTAGTGACGGAAGTTCTTGTCGCCGAATTCTAGTTTTAATAAGACTTTCAATCAACCGAATTTGCCGAAATTCCTGCGATAAAATGAGGGTTATCGCCTTTCCTTTACGTCCAACCCGTCCGGTTCGTCCAATCCTGTGCACATATGAAACCGGATCCTGAGGAATATCGAAATTAATAACATGGGTTACATTATTAATATCCAAGCCCCGGGCAGCAACATCGGTTGCTACTAATAGCTCCGATTTCCCGTCCCTGAAGCTTCTCATGACTCGATCACGTTGTTGTTGGTTTAAATCCCCATGTAGCGCATCTGCAAAATACCCCCGGTTTTCCAGCGCCACGACAAGTTCATCCACTCCACGTTTTGTTTTACAAAAAACAATGCCTTGCCCAATCTCCTCTTGATCAATAATCCGGCACAAAGCATCAACTTTATTGTTTTCTCTCGTCTCATAAAAAACCTGCTCAATCTGTGGAACGGTTAATTCATCCCGACTCACGGAGACCGAACGAGGTTTTTTCATATAAGTCTGAGCCAGTTTGCGAATTCCAGGCGGCATCGTTGCTGAAAAAAGCATCATTTGACGATCTTCTACGGGAACTTCCCTTAGAAGGCTCTCAATGTCTTCAATAAAGCCCATATCCAGCATTTCATCCGCTTCATCTAGCACAACTATTTTTACATGTTGCAAACGAAGTGTTCCTCGGTGTAAATGGTCAATTAGCCGCCCCGGCGTTCCAACAATGACCTGATATCCCATTCGGAGGGCACGGATCTGACGATCAATTGGCTGCCCTCCGTAAATTGGTAGTGATTTGACATGTCGATACTTTCCGATTTTGGCTATTTCCTCTGCAACCTGTATCGCCAGTTCACGAGTAGGGGTTACGATCAGTGCTTGTACCGCTAAAAATTTAGGATTCACCTTTTCTGTAATTGGAATTCCAAAGGCGGCAGTTTTCCCAGTGCCGGTCTGGGCTTGTCCAATAATGTCAAGGTCATCAAGCGCGACTGGGATCGCTTCTTTTTGAATGGGGGTAGGTTCTTCAAACCCCATTTCTGATAGAGCCTGTAAAACCTGTTCACTTAATTGATGTTCTCCAAAGGATTGTAAACGTTCAACCATCACCGAATCATGTTCTCCTTTCACTATTTCACCATGTACAGTCTCACCTTATTAAGTGCCGCTTGAACGGTCAGCTGACGCACAGACTCCCTTTCTCCGTAAAGCTGGATTTTTTCTACTTGAACACCCTGGGGCGTAGCTAGTCCAACATAAACAAGACCGACCGGTTTCTGATCAGTGCCGCCATCTGGCCCTGCGACACCCGTCGTTGAAATGGCCAGATCGGCTCCGGCTTTTAAACGGATTCCTTCCGCCATTTCCTTGGCAACCTCTTCACTCACAGCACCATATTTATCAAGGCTTTCTTTACTTACACCTAACAACCCTTGTTTTAAAGCATTGGAATAACTAACGACTCCACCCAGATAAAATCCAGAGCTTCCCGGTTCTTGAGTAAGGGCAGCACCCAGCAACCCGCCTGTACACGACTCTGCCGTTGCAATCGTTATCTGCTCGTTTTTTAATAGTTGTCCAACAATACCAATCATGGTTTCCTTATCACGGCCAAATACTTTGTTTCCTAACCGCCTTCGAATTTCTTCATCTGCCCGATTTAATGCTTCTTCAGCCGCCTGGGGATCTTTCGGGCTTCTCGACACCAAGCGAATATGCATTTCCGCTCGTTTGGCAAGTAACGCCATAGACAAGTTTGGAAGGCCCATCAAATCAGTGAGCACTTCCTCGATGGCCGATTCTCCCATACCAAACACCTTTAGGACGCGTTCGTTCATCCGTTCTACATCCGGTTCAATCGTTTGTTGCAACACTGACCAAACATAATTATCGAACATAGGGGTCATTTCGAACGGAGGACCCGGCAATATAATAACGGTCTTACCGTTCTTCTCAATGATAGCACCAGGCGCCGTTCCGATGGGATTGGGTAATATTTTTGAGCCCTTGGGAAAATAGGCTTGTTTCTCATTGTTCACAGGCATAGGTGCTTTGCGGCGACCAAAGAACTGCTTAATCTGTTCTAAACTAGCAGGGTCTAGCACCATCTCAAGATCGAGAACTTTTGCGACAAGTTCCTTCGTCAGGTCATCCACAGTAGGGCCTAATCCTCCCGTTGTAATGAGGAGATCTGATCGCCCGATTGCCTGACGTAAAACCTGCTCTAAACGCTCAGGATTGTCCCCGACCGTCGTATGATAGTCTACTTCAATGCCCATTGAGGACAGCTTTCCAGTCAAGAAGTGAGCACTCGTATTGATGGTTTCCCCCAGTAATAACTCCGTCCCAGTAGAGACAATTTCAGCCTTCATATAGTTTATCACCCTCCTAATATCAACGCAAATGTTAGACGACTCTCTCTAATTAGTTAATTCTCACTAAACCCAATACTATCCTTCCCCTAAAACAAAAAAAAGAACCCCTAATTAGAGGTTCAAATCGTTCAGGCAACATTTTCCATATAGTTTCGCAAAGCATCTCCACTCAAAGTTTCCTCATCGGCAAGAATTTCTGCAATCCTTAACAAGACTTCTTTATTTTTCTTAAGGGTCTCCATCGTACGTTGTTCAAGATCTGCTAGAATAGAACGCGTTACGGGTTGACGCTGTTCGGCACTCAAGAGTGAAACATCCGTAACACCTAAGGAAGACATCCCTGCGAGCAGCAACTTCTCAACGAGGTTAAGCGCTTGTTCATAATCGCCCATGGCCCCCGTACTTCTCATACCAAGAATTTCCTCTTCCGCGAGGGCACCTGCTAAAGCCACCATAATCTGATCTTCCAACATCGCCTGTGTATATAGATATAAATCGTCCTTTGGGTAATGACGAACATAGCCTAAAGCGTTACCCCGTGAACGGATGGAAATCTGAGCAACCGAGTTGGGTCTGACCTTCTCCGCAAGCATGGCATGTCCGCTCTCATGGATCGCAATACGCCTTAATTCCTCTTTTGATGGCTTCCGATCAAGTTTCTCACCTAACATCACTTTCTCCACTGCTTCGCGTAAATGATGCTCAGTAATCTCAGTCGCCTCTCCACGCAGAGCGAAGATTGCTGCCTCATTGGTGACACTCTCCAAATGAGCGCCTGAGAAGCCGAAGGTTTCGTGGGCAATTTCTTCTAAATTAACCTCTTTGGCTAACGGTTTATTTTT
>Ga0209125_1003314_pt1 | contig 11238 bp, 8 predicted proteins | sample BarGraIncub1131A_FD_184503 | JGI IMG/M metagenome (GOLD analysis project Ga0209125, IMG submission 184503) | Arctic peat soil microbial communities from Barrow, Alaska - Barrow Graham LP Incubations 11-31A (SPAdes) (version 2) | ecosystem: Environmental > Terrestrial > Soil > Wetlands > Peat... | reverse complement strand
TAGTTGTGGACATCTTCAGGGCGATGAGTGTCTGAAGTTCGTTGCCCTTTGCATTGCAAACCACGCCCGCCGAGTGGAAGATCTGGCTGCGCGCTATGGCGGCGAAGAATTCGTATTGCTGTTGCCGGACACGGATATCCTCGTTGCCTGTACTATTGCGGAGGCTCTGCGGAGTGCCGTCGAATCCCTGAATTTACCTCATGGCGCATCCCTGGTGGCAGACCATGTGACCATCAGTCTTGGGGTGTCGAGCATCATTCCTGTTTACCCAGGGAATCCGCAGGAGTTGATCCGTTCCACTGACTTAGCGCTTTACGGAGCCAAGTCTTCTGGGCGTAACCGAGTTGTGCTTAACCGAAAGGAGGAGGATCATGCAGAGTGAGGCCCTGTATTTTCGGATTTTCGGTAAATGCTCACTTTCCATTTTCGGACGTTTCTGGTGTATATATCTCGCATGTTCCTACTCCTCCGCCCAAAGCCCCAGTGACGATACCTTGCTGTTTCTCGGCAATCAGAATATTGCACCGGTAGTCTACCTAGAAGATGGTGAACCAACGGGAGTTGCCATTGATATTGTGAACGCACTGGCAAAGCATATTGCGCAGCCATTGAAAATTAAGGCCATGGACTGGAAGGAAGCTCAGAAGCTTGTAGCACAAGGAGAGGCCGATGCATTGATTCAGATCAATCAAACGGAAGAACGTAAAAAAGTATATGACTTCACAGATCCATTATTGGAATCTCAGTTCTCTATATTTGTTCACACCAGCCGAGTGGGGATCTCGGGAATATCCAGCTTGCGCGGCTTACGGGTCGGTGTTGAAGCTGGAGGCTTACCCCTGCAGATTTTGGAGAAAAACTCCAAGATTCAGCTAGACACTATTCCCAATTTTTTAGACGGATTCCATCGGCTCAGTGAAGGAACCTTGGATGCGATCGTTGTGGATTACCGGGTTGGGTCTTACATTCTTGGGATGAGTAATATTCGCAACATTAAAGCGACGGGAGAACCCATTACCTTTTCCTATTCTGCCTTCGCAGTGAAAAAGGGAAACTCTGTACTCCTGAATTCCATCAACCGTGCGTTGCAGCGCATCAAAGCAGACGGAACATACCAAGGTATTCTCGATAAATGGCAACCGAAAGAAGCTGTATTCTATACACGAGAACAGATTCAGCAAATGATGTATTACCTCGTAACTCTTATTTTGCTTATTGGGTCCCTTATTGCATTAATATGGATCTTTACACTCAGGAAAGAGCTAGTCAAAATCAAAGCTACAGAAGCGAAATTAAGGGAACAGTATTCCACATTGCATAGCATCATCAACAGCACAACTGCATTAATCTTTTCGGTGAACCGCGAGTACCGCTACACTTGTTTCAACCAAGGGCACGCAGCGGTCATGAATGCCCTATATGGCGTACAAATCGAACTGGGCCACACTCTGCTTGACGCGATGAACGTTCCCGAGGATCGGGAAATCGCCAAGCATAACCTAGACCTAGCTTTGCACGGAGAGCAAATCGAAGAAGAATCCTATTCGGGGGATGAGCTTCGGTCGCGGCAGTATTTTCATGTGTCGCACAGTCCCATTAAAACCGAGCAAGGCGAGATTATTGGTGTTGCAGTTCTTTCCCAGGATATCACCGCACGCAGACGCTCGGAAGAGGCACTCAAGGAGAGCGAGCAAAGTGTGCAGCGTAAGCTGGATGCCATATTGTCTCCCGATACCGATCTCGGTGTTCTCGAGCTTGCCGATGCCATCGATGTTGGCATGCTTCAGCACCTGATGGACGAATTCTATCGTTTGACAAGTATTGGCATCGGCATCATCGACCGGAAGGGCAAGGTTTTGGTGGGAACCGGCAGGCAAGATATCTGTGCCAAATTCCACCGGGTGAATCCTGAGTCCTGTCGGATTTGTCTCGAAAGCGACCAGGAACTTAGCCGAAATGTCCTGGTCGGCGCATCCAAGTTATACCAGTGCAAAAATAACCTCAGGGAAGGTGCGGCACCTATCATGCTGGGCACCATGCATGTGGGGAATATCATTCTGGGACCGTTCCTGTTCGATGATGAAACTTTTCGTCAGCAAGCAAGGCTGTATGGATTTCACGATCAGGAATACCTGGCCGCGCTCAACCAAGTGCCTCGGTGGAGTCGCGAGATAGTTAATCATGCAATGGCCTTCTACTCCCATTTTGCAGAGCTCATCGGTAAACAGAGCTATAGCAGTATCAAACTAGCCAAAGCACTGGAAGAGCACAAACGGATGGACGAGGCGAAGCAGCGCTTGTACCGTGAACTGCGGGCCATTAGCGACTGTAATCAAACCTTGATGCGGGCTGAAAACGAGCAAGCCTTGCTTCATGACATCTGCCAGATTATCTGCAACGAAGCTGGCTATCGCATGGCCTGGGTTGGATTTTCTGACAACGATGAGGCCATGAGTATACGTCCTGCTGCTTGGGCCGGAACAGAAGAGGGGTATTTAGAGCAGGCTCAGTTTACTTGGGCAAATACAGAACGTGGGCAAGGCCCAAGTGGGAGGGCGATTCGGAGTGGCGAGAGCGTTTGTGTTCAAGATTTCGCCAATGATCCCGTAGCCACTCCTTGGCGCGGTGCGGCTTTGTTGCGCGGTTATCGCGCGAGCATCGCTCTACCATTGAAAGACGAAGGTAAACGCGTATTTGGTGTTCTGAATATATACTCCACCACGCCCAATGCCTTCTCGGAAGGTGAAGAACACCTACTCACTGAACTGGCGGGTGATTTAGCCTTTGGGATTACCGTGCTACGAAGCCGCATCGAACGTCAGCAGGCCGAGGACGCGTTAATAAAGTTGAACGAAAAGCTTGAGGCACGGGTAAAGGATCGGACAGCAGAACTGGAGAAAAAGAATCATACGCTAGAACAGATGAACCGGCTCTTTGTGGGCCGGGAATTGCGCATGAAAGAATTGAAAGCGAAAATTGCCAAGCTCGAGGGCAAGAACCACCAGGGGAGCACAGAGCCATGAAACCGGGAGCACTCAATTATCTACTCTTCGTGCTGATGGCGGTAGGCTGCACAGAAAAACGCGAAAGCGAAGGTCCTAAGTATGGCGAGGCACAACAGGCTGGTGATATGCATGTCTACCATTTCGCTGTCCATCCCCTGCATAATCCGAATAAGCTGATGCAAGAATACCAACCGCTAATCGACTACTTGAATTCCCGGATAGTGGGCGCTCATTTTGTCCTGGAAGCATCTCGCGATTACGCGAGCTTTGAGGAGAAATATAAAAACCGTGGACCAGAGTTCCTGCTTCCTAACCCTTGGCAAACCCTCCAGGCCATGAAGGTCGGATACAATGTCATGGCGACAGCTGGCGAACCTCGCGATTTCAGGGGCTTTTTTATTGTGCACAAAGACAACGGCATCCAGACTCTGCAAGATCTCCATGGCAAGGCAATCAGTTACCCGTCTATGACTGCCCTGGCGGCTTGCATCATGCCCCAGTACTATTTATTCATGCATGGGATAGATGTGAATCACGATATAGAAAATCATTATGTTGGTTCACAAGAATCTTCTATCTTGAACGTGTATTTAAATATAACGTCTGTCGGGGTGACCTGGCCACCGCCTTGGAGAGCATTTCAGAAGGATTATCCTAAAGAGGCAGCTCAATTGAAGATTGCCTGGGAAACGGAATCATTGATCAATAATTCCGTTATGAGCCGTGACGACGTACCCACGCAGATTCGCGCACAGGTATTTCAATATCTGACAGGGCTCCAGGAGACTGATTCTGGAAAGCAGATACTCGCCAACATGGAAACCGCGCGTTTCATTCCTGCCTCGGACCAGGACTATGACGTTGTGCGCACGTATGTGGAAGCGCTTGAGAAGCATGTGCGGAAGGTGGAATATAAATGAGATTTCGAGAAATCAAATCCTATTTTTGTGGAACGCTTCGAGGCCGGCTGATACTCAGGGTGGCTGCAGTCCATGCCGTTTTGATGACGATTTTCATAGTGGATTTGACCCTGCGGCAATATGCGCTTCTTCTCGACTATCAGGAAGAAAAGGCTATTGCGCTAGCGCAATCACTTTCCACTTCGGCTGCAGTCTGGATTGCCTCAGATGATCTTGCGGGCTTGCAGGAACTTGTGGAATCTTTGCAACGTTACCCTGAACTGCAATTTGCCATGCTTACTGATGAGCGAGGTTTGGTATTGGCCCACACCGACAAGACCAAACGGGGGCTATTCTTACTGGATATGCCACACGGTTCCCAGCAGACCACGCTTGTAAAGACCAAACATCTCGTTGACGTAGCGATCCCGGCAATGCTTGGAAATCGTCAGGTGGGATGGGCCCGTATTGGGATCAACCAAGAGTCGCTCGGGAATGAAATTTCTTCAATCATTCTCATCGGCATCGGCTATGCTGTTATGGCGATTATTATCGGTTCTCTGATTGCATGGGTTGTGGGTCGGCGCATTACCTCAAGGCTCTATGCGGTGCAAGAAACGATTAACAAAGTCAGGACTGGAGAGCATGCCCGCTCTGCCATTGCAGGAACAGATGAAGCGGCTTCTATTGCACTTGAGTTCAATGCCCTATTGGACACGTTGGAAGAACGGGATATCTCACTTGTGAAAAGCGAGAATAAATATCGTCTTTTGCTACAGAATATCCGTACTGCTGTGGTTGTATATGGGGCCGATTTGCGCATTAACATTTCAAATCCCATGGCACAGGAGTTGCTAGGAATTTCAGAGGAGCAGTTGCAAGGGATGACGTCGAACGATCCCGCATGGACGTTTGTGCGCGATGATGGATCAACCATGCCTATCGAGGAACATCCAGTGAATAGGACTATTACTATCCGTAATTCTTGCAAGGATCTGATCGTCGGTGTGCGTCACTCAGAGCGGAATGAAATACGGTGGTGTCTTACGAACACGGAGCCAATGTGGAAAGAGGGGAATATCAATGAGGTTATCGTGACCTTCGTGGATATCACAGAACGCAGAAAGGCAGAACAGAATCTTGTTCTCATGAATTTTGCGTTGAACAATGTTCACGAATCTGCATTACTAATTGATGAAAAAAGCCACTTCCAGTATGTCAATAATGAATCGTGCCATATCTTGGGGTACACTCGCGCAGAACTGCTGAATTTGTGCGTTCCAGACATCGACCCTGACTTGCCTTCGGAACGTTGGCCCAGCCATTGGAACGAACTCAAAGAAAAACATTCGCTTGTCTTTCAAGGTCGACACCAAACAAAAGAGGGATGTATTGTTCCCGTCGAAATCTGCGCCAACTACTTTGAGTTCAATGGACTGAGCTATAATCTCGCGTTGGTGCGGGATATCACCGAGCGGAAACAGGTACTAGATGCACTCTACGAGGGGCAACAAGTCTTTCGCACCTTGGTCGAGAACTCGTTGGATATTATCGCCCGTTATGACCGTGACTGCAAACGTATATACGTAAATCCGGTTTACCTAAAAACATCCCAGCTTCCCCGAACGGATTTGCTAAATACCGCGCCAATGCAAATTTCACCCTTACCAACTATTAGTGCAGAAAAACTTCAGAAATTACTTCGCAAGGTTCTTGATAGAGGCGTGGCCGATACCGTGGATGTTTTGTGGCCCAAAGAGGACGATTTTGATCACTGGTATAATATTTCTGCCGTTCCTGAATTTAACCGTGAAGGTCAAGTAGTAAGCGTGATGACCGTATCCCGTGACATCACTGAGCGCAAGCATATGGAGGAAGAGAACCGCATCTTCAGCCAAGAACTTGAACGGCGTGTCATGGAGCGAACAGCAGACGCGGAGAGAACAAGTACAGAGCTGAAGGAGAACCAGATGGCACTGATGAATATTGTGGAAGATCTGAATGAGAAGACACTGGAATTGGAACAGGCCAATGCCAAACTCAAAGAACTCGACCAACTCAAGTCCATGTTCATTGCATCGATGAGCCACGAGCTCCGAACGCCCCTCAACTCCATCATCGGCTATTCTAGTATTCTGCTGAACGAATGGGTAGGCTCCCTGAACGATGAGCAGAAGGAAAATATCGCAGCGGTGCACCGTTCTGGTCGGCATCTGCTGTCCTTGATCAACGATGTCATCGATGTATCGAAGATTGAGGCGGGCAAGATTGAATCCGTAGTTGAGGATGTGGAAATTGGAGGTCTGATATCGGAAGCGATTGAGCCATTTAGAAATGAGATCAAGAAGAAAGGATTGGAGGTGATTGTCCAAGCGCCCGAGCACTTGATTCTTCGTACTGATCGGCGCAGACTTCTGCAGTGCCTCCTGAATCTGGTGAGTAATGCCGTGAAATACACGCGGCAAGGCTCAATCCGCATGAATGTGGAACAAGTGAGAGATGAATCTATGGTGAAAATGACCGTTGAAGACACTGGCGTCGGGGTTCTGAAAGAGGATTTGCAAAAATTATTCTTGCCATTTGTCCGTCTCAAAACGCCCTTGGAAAAAGCGATTCCCGGCACAGGACTCGGTCTGTACTTGACCAAAAAACTAGTCCAGGAAATTCTAAAGGGCGAATTATCCGTCACAAGCACCTATGGCACAGGTAGCCGATTCTCTCTTTGTGTACCTGTGGCTTTGGATGAATAGTACAAGCGAGGTTTGTATGCTTTCCGTACTCGTTATTGAAGACAATAAAGACAACCTGAAAATTATAACCTATGCGCTACGACGGGCAGGCTACACCGTGATTGCCGCTGAACTAGGCGAAGAAGGCTTTGCCCTGGCACTCCAGGAGCGTCCATACTTCATCCTGATGGACATCAACCTGCCCGGTATGGATGGAATAGAAACCACACGAAGAATCAGAGAATCTGAAGTCAATGGCAAAATCCCCATCATCGCCATCACCTCCTATGCCATGACCGGTGACCGGGAGCGCATTATGACCGCAGGCTGCAACGGGTATATCGAAAAACCGATCGATCCCTTACTGATTGTCGAGCAGATTCATGAAATTCTTAGTAAGATGACATAGGGTAGGGGTGATGGGTGTTTGGAGAATACAATTATGAAGATACTGATTGTAGACGACAATTTTGAAGACCGAAAATTACTTCGTTATGTCATGGAAAAAAATCATCACGAAGTGATCGAGGCTGAAAACGGAGCCGATGGACTAAAAGCCGCCAATAGCATTTCGCCGGACCTGATCGTTTCGGATGCTCTTATGCCGGTGATGGACGGATTCCAGTTTCTACACGCGGTCAAACGAGTGCACCAGTTGTGTTTGGTTCCATTTATATTCTACTCAGCATCCTACCGGGACTCCAAAGATGTCCGTCTTGCGCTTTCGCTGGGGGCGGATGGTTACCTTATCAAGCCCATGGAACCTACGGAACTGTGGCAAAGAATTCAGGACATCCTCGAAAAAAGGCCGGGGATCAGCATTGCGTCTGGGGACGTAATTCAGGAAGATTCTGAATACTTGAAAAATTACAATGAAGTCGTAGTTGCCAAGCTCGAGCACAAGGTGCGGGAATTGGAACATAGCTTGGAGGAGCGCAAGAGAATTGCTCAGGAAAAAGAGCAGATGTGCCATGAAGTCCAGAGACACAAGGCAGAGCTGGAGAGGATGTTCTATGTCTTCGGTCACGATTTGCGCTCGCCGCTTGTGAACTTGCAGGGTTTTTCCAAAGAGCTTGACGATCAGGTGAATAAACTACTGGCACATGCGTTGGCAGGCGAATTAGAGCAAATGAAAAGCATGGTGGAAAAAGAGATTCCCGAATCCCTCCATTTTATTGCGTCTTCCACTCAAAAATTAGCACTTTATATCGAAGGGATGCTGCGCATAGGGCGTACGGGACAGGCAGTATTCCAGATCCAGCCGCTGGACTGCAATGCCATTCTGTCGGGTATTCTGGAATCCATACGCTGGCAGATTGATGTGGCAAATGCGACGCTGTGTATAGGTGATTTGCCTCCCTGCATGGGAGATACCCAGTGGATTACCCACGCATTCGGCAATCTTCTGGACAATGCGCTCAAATATCGTTCCTCTGAAAGACGCCTGCAAATCGAGGTCCTTGGACATCGCGAAGGCGACTTCTGTCTGTACGATATCCGTGACAATGGACAAGGCATCCGGCAGGAAGATCTGCCGCATATCTGGGAACTCTTTTTCCGCAGTATGCCGAAGCACGGTTGTGAAGGCGAAGGACTTGGCTTGACTATGGTGCGCAATCTTGTGGAGCGGCATGGAGGTTCCATCTCGGTAGAGTCACGCGAAGGTGAAGGAACCTGCTTTACTGTGCGTCTCCCTTCCTGTCCAGCCTGAACTTGAGAATATTTAGAAACTGACTGCAAATTCATTTTGGCCTTGACTATTTTACACGGTCAGGGCCATTTTTTTATTACTGTTTTCTCAGGCGGTACAAGTTTACTTAGCTGCTAGACTATACATTTTCAGGAGGGGAGTTATGACTGACGTAAGTTGGTATCATCGATTTCAAAAATTTCAAGAGGCGTTAGCCTTATTGAATGAGGCACTCGAAACAATGTTACCGGGTCCAAGTCTACATTCAATTACCGTGCAACGTTTCGATAACGCATTTAACCTGGCCTTCGAAGTGCTGAGCGAGTATCTCGAAACACAGGGACTTCATATAAAATCACATAGTTCGGTATTCAAAGGCGCATTCCATTTGAATATCATTCACAGCTTCTGTAAATGGATGCAGGGTTTTGATGATATTAATCTTATGACTCATGTCTATGATAATACTACGGCATCGCGAACAGATGAACTGATCCGTTTTGTTTATTATCCGATGTTAGAATCGTTGCTAATCACCCTAGAAGAACAACTTCCAAAAGTTGATAGAGAAGCAAAATATAATTATGTAAAACACAACCGCCAGGCCATGGCCGTTGATGTAGGCATCATTCAATGAATGAAAATATGTAGGATGTAGTTATTTGACTTTATGCGTATTTACTGATCAGGAAAATGCATGTTTATCAAATTTATGTTGCAATCAAATATGATATTAAGTGTAGAATAGTAGCTGTCAATGTCAAAAAATCCAGGAGGAAAATATGAATTCAAAGAATTCAATAATATCTTGTGTGCCAGAACGAAGCGCGCCTATATGTGGCGAGCCTGTTGTGAGTGGGCGATCCTATCGGGATCCGGGCTACATCAGACCTAAAGCTACTGTTACCCCAAAGGCCATATGGCAAAATCAGGGGCAGGAGGAAAATCATGGCGAACGCTAACATTATGCAATCAGGTCCAAGTGAGCTGGGAATTCAGCTTGCAGGAAAATACCTGACATTCAAACTCGGCAATGAAGAGTACGGCCTGCAAATCCTTAAAGTGCAGGAAATCATTCGTTTGCAAGCGGTAACCAAGGTGCCGCGAACACCGCCCTATATGCGTGGGGTAATCAATTTGCGGGGAAAAGTGATTCCAGTAGTGGACTTACGCAATAAGTTTTCTCTGGATGAATTGTCTGATTCCGAACGAACTTGCATCATCGTGGTTCAAGTGGTACAGGCGGTAGCTAAGGTCACCATGGGGATTCTGATTGATGAGGTCCGGGAGGTTCTGGACATTGGGGCCGAAAATATTGATGGCACCCCAAACTTTGGCTCCAACGTCGAAGCGGAATATATTCTTGGAATCGGAAAAATTGGAAATTCCGTCAAAATTTTGCTTGACATCGACAAGGTACTTAACTCAACCGAAATATCGACCGTAGCCAATAGTGCCGGTCTGGAATCAAAATAATTAGGAAAGGAGATATACAATGAAAAGCATGAAACTGGGAACTAGACTCGCAATTGGCTTCGGGCTGATGATTGTGCTTATGGGCGTTCTGGTATTTTTTGGAGTATCACGCAATACTGATTTGGATTCAAGTATTAATGAAGTTGTGAATGAAAATATGGTCAAGACCAGACTGGCAAATTCAGTCAACGATGCACTTAATGTCACATCGGTCAGTATACGTGACCTGGTTCTCACTCTGGACCCTGCGGAGGTAAAAAGTGACGAAGAAAAACTGGATCTTGCATCAGTAAATGTAACAGCATTGCTCGATAGCATTGACCGAATGACAACAGACGAGGAAGGCAAGCGTTTGCTTGCAGGAATTCAAAGCGCACGCGAAGCATACGTAACTCCCCTCCGAGCCGTACGAGCACTTGGGGTCAAAAATACGGAAGCCGATAATGCCCTCGCAGTAAAAATGATCTTTGAAACATTGCGCCCAACCAAAGAGGCATATGGGAAGGCTGTCAACGAATTGATCGCATACCAGACCACAACAGCAAGCAATCATGGGCGCGCGGCAAGTGATCTCGCATCTGCCACCAAAAGCATGCTAATGATCCTTGCGCTCATCGCAGGCTTATTGGGTATACTCGCTGCGTGGCTCATTACCCGCTCCATAACCCGCCCGATCAATCAATGTATTGACATCGCAGAAAAAGTAGCTGCAGGTGATACCTCAGTTGCCATTACAGTGAACTCAAACGATGAAACCGGGATGCTATTAAGCGCTCTGAAGGTCATGGTCGAAAGCATTAAACGCATGGCAACCGATGCAGCGATGCTTTCCAAGGCTGCGGTAGAAGGAAAACTATCCACACGTGCTGATGCAAACCAGCACTTCGGAGATTTTCGTAAGGTGGTGCAAGGTGTCAATGATACCTTAGATGCAGTGATTAATCCAATCAATGTAACGGCAAAATATGTAGATGATATTTCCAAGGGAATTATTCCACCAATTATTACCGAAAACTACAATGGGGATTTCAACAACATCAAGAACAATCTGAATGCAGTTGTAAAGATGATGAGTGAACTCCTCAAAGAGTCCGATACTCTTGTATCGGCCGCGCTTTCCGGATCGCTTTCCACTCGTGCCAATGCCAACCTATTCCTCGGTGGCTGGAATCAATTGATTGCAGGTGTCAATAAAACGCTCGACGCGGTACTCGAACCGATCAACGAGGCTGCTGGAATTCTTGATAAGGTTTCCGCTAGGGATCTAACTGCCCGCGTAAAGGGGGATTACAAAGGCGATCACGCTAAGATCAAGAACTCCCTGAACCTTGCCGTCGAAAACCTGGATACAGCACTCGCACAAGTGGGGGATGCCACAGGTCAGGTCGCTTCGGCATCACAACAGATCAGTTCAGGAAGTCAGTCTCTTGCTCAAGGTG
>Ga0209125_1003313_pt1 | contig 11242 bp, 7 predicted proteins | sample BarGraIncub1131A_FD_184503 | JGI IMG/M metagenome (GOLD analysis project Ga0209125, IMG submission 184503) | Arctic peat soil microbial communities from Barrow, Alaska - Barrow Graham LP Incubations 11-31A (SPAdes) (version 2) | ecosystem: Environmental > Terrestrial > Soil > Wetlands > Peat... | reverse complement strand
ATTTCTTCTTACAGGTGAAATGGTTAATGATACAACCATGGCCGGCACTTCAATGCTGACAAACCTGGCGACAAGAGGATTCTCGAAAAATATTTTAAAGAGAATCAATTTCCCTTTTGATAAAATGGGGACACCTGTTGAAGCCGGAACTGTCACCGGAAAAATAAACTCAAAAGCTTCTTCTGAAACTGGTATTCCGGAGGGAATTCCGGTTGTTGCAACAGGTCATGACACTCAATTTGCAATTTTCGGATCAGGCGCGGAAAAAAACCAGCCGGTCCTCAGTTCCGGAACCTGGGAAATCCTGATGGTTCGGTCAGAAGAATTCAGATCAGACAGGGAGCAGCTTGATTTGGGGATCACTACCGAACTGGATTCCAAACCTGGTTTGTATAATATTGGTAATCAATGGATTGCGTCAGGAATGCTTGAATGGACCAGGAGAAATCTTTTTAACGATATCAAAGATGATGTATATGATGCAATGATTTCAGGAGCAGAAAAAGTACCACCAGGTTGCAACGGGGTAAAGATCATTCCTAAATTCTATGAAGAGTTCAATGGAAAAGCAGGAGGTCAGATACTCGGTCTGACTCTGGAATCAACACGCAACGAAATATATCGTGCAATGCTTGAAGCACTTTCCGTAAGACTCGCCGAGGGTAAAAAAGCGCTTGAGAATGCCGGCGGATTTAAATCAGAAAGTATCCTTTGTGTCGGTGGAGGATCAAAAAACAGACTCTGGAACCAGCTTAGAGCAAACTTTTCGGGCGTTCCTCTGCAAATTATTGATCAGAAAGAGACTACTGTTCTTGGTGCATCATTATTCGTACAGGCAGCTTGTGGTAATGCTGCGTCTGCGGAGGAGGCCAGATCGGCAATAAAATATAATACAAGTATCATTGAACCGGAATAATAAAATAGCGATTTAATATAGACAAAATGGAAACAGCATACTTCAACGGAAAACTTCTTCCGAAAGATGACATTAAGATAAGTCCTGATGACCGCGGATTCCTCTTTGCTGACGGGATCTATGAGGTGGTGAGATGGTATGAAGGTTTTTTTTATGACATTAACAGCCATACCACAAGGTTGAAAAGAAGTCTGAGGGAATTGAGAATTAACTGGCCCGATGCAGATAGGTTCTCATCTATTGCCAATGATCTTATAAAACTCAATAAACTTGAAACCCAGCCGGCAATGGTATACCTCCAGGTGACTAGAGGCGCAGCGAGACGCTCCCACTCTTTCCCTATACCTGAAGTTACACCAACCTCATATGCATATGCCTGGGGATTTGTACCTGATAGTCAGCTTAAAGAAACCGGCATTAAAGTCATGCTGAAGGAAGATATAAGATGGAGCAGATGCGATATCAAATCTGTGGCACTTCTGCCCAACACCCTGAGTTTTCAGGAAGCAAGTGAAAACGGATTAAAAGAATGCATTTTCGTTCGAAACGGGTTTATTACAGAGGGATCACATTCAAATATATTCTTTGTGATTGAGGGAACTCTCTTTACCCATCCCGAATCGAATAATGTTCTTTCAGGAATTACCCGTAAAAATATTTTAAGGATTGCGCAGGAATCCGGAATCAAAATCAGGGAGGAAGCTGTTCAGGAGAACAGGATAAGATTTATCCGGGAAGCTTTTATAAGCAATACTTCAGCAGAAGTCATTCCGGTAACTGAACTAGGTGGAAACACCATCGGTGAAGGAGTTCCGGGACCGGTGACCAGAATTATCAGGGATAAATTTGATGCTGAGATAAGAGCATTAAAAGGCTGAAAATCTTTATATCACAAGAGAGTGATTTTTCATATCTTTGCACAAATTTTCAAATCTTTATGAGCAATATGAATTTAAGTGAACAGGAACAGCTCAGACGTGCCTCCCTCGATGAACTAAGGAAACTTGGCATTAATCCCTACCCTGCTGCTGAATATAAGACCAGCGTTTTTGCACAGGATATACTCGATAATTACAACCCTGAAAAAAACAATTTCCAGGAGGTAAGCCTGGCCGGACGCATGATGAGCCAGCGCATTATGGGCAATGCCTCATTTGCAGAATTGATGGACTCTTCAGGCAGAATTCAGATCTATGTCCGCCGTGATGATATATGCCCAGGGGAAGATAAAACAATGTATAATACAGTGTTTAAGCATCTGCTCGACATAGGTGATATTATCGGAGTGAAAGGTCATGTATTTAAAACACAGATGGGCGAAACGACTGTTCATGTAGATGAATTTACGATTCTCAGCAAATCGATCCGGCCGCTTCCGATTGTCAAGGAGAAAAATGGAATTTTGTTTGATGCTGTTACTGACCCTGAGATGCGTTACCGACAGCGTTATGTCGATCTTATTGTTAATCCTCAGGTGCGTGATGTTTTCAGAAAAAGGACACAGATTATACAGTCCATGCGTGAGCTCTTTAACTCAAAAGGTTATCTTGAAGTTGAAACACCTATTCTTCAACCTATTCCAGGGGGTGCAGCAGCGCGACCTTTTATCACTCATCATAATACCCTTGACATGCCTCTCTATCTGAGGGTTGCAAATGAGCTTTATCTTAAACGGCTCATTGTTGGCGGTTTTGAAGGAGTATATGAGTTTGCTAAAGACTTCCGAAATGAAGGAATGGATCGTAACCATAATCCTGAATTCACTGTAATGGAGATTTACATCTCCTATAAAGATTATAACTGGATGATGAATTTTACTGAAGAGATAGTAAAAAAAGCTGCTCTCGATCTTCATGGTAAGGCAGAAATTTTATATGGAGATAAACTCATCAACCTTAATCCTCCGTTTAAAAGGATCAGCATGACTGATGCAATAAAGGAGAATACCGGAATAGATATATCAGGGATGGATGAGGCCGGACTCAGAGCAGTATGTGATAAACTTGATGTTCCAAATACGTTAACTATGGGAAAAGGGAAACTTATTGACGAGTTATTCGGCGCAAAATGTGAACATAATTATATACAACCCACCTTCATAATTGACTATCCTACGGAAACATCTCCTCTTACCAAGATGCATCGCAGCAAACCGGGTGTTACAGAACGGTTTGAACTGATGATTAATGGAAAGGAGATTGCCAATGCCTATTCCGAATTGAATGATCCGATCGACCAGATGGAGCGGTTCCAGGATCAGCTAAGGTTATCTGAGAAGGGAGATGATGAGGCAATGTTTATCGATCTCGATTTTATCAGAGCACTGGAATATGGAATGCCTCCTACATCAGGGATGGGTATAGGTATCGACAGACTGACTATGCTTCTTACCAATCAGCCTTCAATACAGGATGTACTTTTATTCCCTCAGATGAAACCTGAAAGCCAAAAGTTGAAAGTTGAAAGTCCAAGGGAAGAATATCTTGACAAGGGTATTCCGGAAGAATGGGTTGATCCTTTGAAAAAGCTTGGCTATACAACAATAGCAAAGCTTAAGGAAGTTGAAAAACATACAAAGCTTCACCAGGACCTATGCGGATATAACAAAAAGAACAAACTCGGACTGCAGAATCCTTCCCAGGATGATGTAAAAGCTTGGCTCAACTGAAAAAAAAGTCAAGAGTCTCAGAGTATTTCGAATTATTAATTTTTAATTCCAGAATAAGATGAATTTTATACGGAAAATACTTAAGCTTTCCGGGACAGGGTTTACCAACGGGCAATATTATGAATCCATGAATATGGCTCTTAAAAGACTGAATAATGAGCACACTATGCTTCATTATCCACTTTATGTCAATGAATCCGATAGTTTCATGCAGGCACAAAAAAACCTTACGGATTATTGTATTGAATTACTTCCATCAATAGAAAATAAAGAAATTCTGGAAATCGGATGTGGCAACGGCGTTCAGGCTCTATATGTATATAATAAATTTAATCCCTTAAAAATTACAGGAATTGATCTAAGTAAGGCAAATATAGAAATTGCCAACTTTGAAAGGGAAAATGCAAAAGTGAATAATGTCAGGTTCCTTGTTGATGATGCCCAGAATCTGACTCATATCCCTTCGAATTCCGTAGATGTCCTTCTGAACATTGAGAGTGCTTTTCATTATCCAGATAAACCGGCATTTTTAAAAGAGGTAAATCGTGTCTTGAAACCCGGAGGACAATTTCTGGTTGCTGATATTTTATCAACCCGCAAGAAGAATGAGGGAATTATGAAAATATGGGGTAAACCAATGATACATCATTTCTGGAACCGTAAAAGATATGATGAAGAATTTCAGAAATCCGAACTTGTAATTAATCATCGTGAAGACATAACTCATCAGGTGAGAAAAGGATGGAGCATTTACCGGAACTGGATTCCAGAATTAAAAAGGAAATCGTTTTTAATGAATGTGGCATTCAGAATATTTTATGTGATTAACGTAAGATTGAATATGTACTTTTTGCATAACAGACAACAATATTTCGTATTTGTTGGATATAAACCTGTTTCAGTTTACAAATAAGCCACATTAATTTATTTGATCTGTACGTTCAATCAGTTTTGTCACAAAACTTCAGGACAAAATAGACAGGTATCAGTCTGATTCTGTGAACCGAAGATTTTCAAAATACTTGACTATTTTTTGCAAAAGATTATAATACAGAGTAATATACAAAATTAAAGTTTCAAGCCATAAAATAAGCAAATTGAACCAGAAGGTGTCAATCTTAATATTCCCGATCTGTTTATAAGGAGCATAGAACTGCGCCCGGCCGTATTTTGAAATAGGTTTTATGTAAGCAGGCTCAAATTTCTGAATTATTTTTTTATTCGTTTCCAACGTTTTTTCAATTATAGTAGTCCTGCCAAGAACAAGCTCCTCAAGGCTTCTGTTATAATAATTGTTCTTTAGATTTATAAATTCCTCCGATCCGATGCTTCTAACAATTGATTTGGTTACAGAATCCGATGAGTTCATACTTCTATTTCGAAAATATCGAAATTTACCTGCTAAGCTGTCAAGGTATTTTCCTGTTTCTTTAGCTACTTCAGAATTAAATTTTTCATAAGTTAAAGCTTCTTTCCTGTCACCTGATATTAAGCCAAAACCTGCTAAACCGCTTAGCTTACCAGTATAATAGTTCAGTTTATACAAATCATCAACTACTTTTTCTTTATACTGAATGCTATCTTTATAAGTCTTGCATTCCCATAGGTCCTTTTTCAGAGCATCAATAAGATAATTGGCATACCAGTCATTCTGGCTTTTTTCAATATTGCTTTTGAAGAAATTCTTTTCATACTTATTGTTTTTGAATTGTTCAACGGCAAGTGCTTCAAAAGACCAGCGTGCCGGCATCATATCACCAATAACCGGTACAAATTCGCTGGAAGTAAAGGTTCCCTGATGAAGCCTGTCGAATTTCACGAAAACACCACTGAACAATAACTGGGGAATAATAATGACGGGGATAAGGCTATAAATTGTTATTACTGAATTAAATGCCGATGAAATGTTTAATCCAAGCATATTTGCCAAACAGGAAGTTGAAAATAATACAAACCAGTATGAAAAAGCCATTCCCTTAATCTCCAGAATGTAGTTTCCAATCAGAATAAATGATATTGTCTGAATTGCTGATATTAAAAACATTATCATGACCTTGGAATTCAGATAACTGAACCAGCTGAGATTAAGAAATGACTCACGTTTCAGTATTTTTCTGTCTTTCACAATTTCTTCTGCACTGATTATCAGGCCCATAAAGAGAGAAGTAATAACGCACATAAAAAGATAGGCCGTCAGGTTCTCATTTTCGCTGAAAATGTACTCTCCACCTACAGTATATTTAGTAAAATATGCCAGCAGAAAAGCCAACAGAGGTGCAACAAGAAGGCTAATCAGAACATATTGTCTGTTCGCAAGCTTGGATAAAATATCACGGATGATGAAAATCTTTGACTGTTTTATCAGACCAGGGATACTATAATAATTTTCCGGAAGAATCCGGTTCTCACGGAATATTTTTTGTTTTATTTTTTCTGCAATCCCTTTAAATTTTTCAGCCCATTCCTGAGGTGTGACTTTCCGGATATGAGTTTGTTTCCCATTCTCATTGACCACTTTAGCTTCAATTATCTGGAGCAACTGATCAGAGTTTGTATTTCCACAGGTGATACATTGATCTTCATCCGGATTAGCATAACTGGCCTTTGTTTTAAAATATACAATAGCTTCTGAAGGATTGCCATAAAAAATCTGATATCCTCCTTTATCAATGATCATAATTTTATCGAACATTTTGTAAAGATCGGAACCCGGCTGATGAATATTGATAATTACCAGTTTCCCCCTGTATGTCTGTTCTTTAAGTAAGTTCATTACTATATCAGAATCCACTGATGAGAGACCTGACGTAGGTTCATCAACAAAGAGTATTGTTGGTTCCCGGATAAGTTCAAGAGCAATATTCAATCTTTTTCTCTGTCCACCGCTTATAACTTTATTCAGGCTGTTGCCAACTTTCAGATTCCTGATTCCATCAAGGTCCAGCTCTATCAAAGTCTTATTCACTACCTCTGTCAACTCAGTTTCAGGAAGATTATCCAGACACATTTTAGCGCTATAAAACAGATTCTGAAAAACCGTAAGCTCTTCAATCAACAGATCATCCTGCGGAACAAAACCGATAACTCCTTCCAAATGTGTTTTTCCTTTTTCGGAATAGAGATTAAAACCATTTATCAATACTTCCCCGCTTTGTGGCTTCATTATTCCACTTAAAACATTTAAAAGGGTCGTCTTACCAACACCGCTGCCTCCTAAAATACCTACAAGGTTCCCTGATTCTTCATGAAAATTGAATTTTTGAATCCCCAATTCACTGTTTTTAAACCTGAGACAAACATCAGTTGCATCCAGTGATATCTTAAGTTTAATTGTTTCCTCGCTGAAAACGCTTGTGATATCATTATAATATATTGTATTTATGCCTGAACCTCTAATTGTCGAACCATGATCAAAAGTATAACTCTGATCTGGGAAGATATTCTGACCATTCAAAAAGAGATCTTCTTTTCCTGAATATCTTAAAATATAGGTATTGGTACTTCCTATGTAAAGCAGGAATATATTGTCCCTGAGGTTTTCCTTGAATAAATGTTTCACTCCCTCCTTTTCACATTCAATCTTATTATCAATTATCATTACCCTGTTTTTCTCAGGGACATCATCTACAGATTCTAAAATAAAACTTTTAATGTTCCTATATTCTTTATAAGGTATATTTAAAGCCGTTGACACAGTATCGAGGAACTCCAGCTCATTTTCAGTTATTTCAGCACCGAATAGAATAAAATCCATAAGCTGGACAATTACATATGACTTTTGTTTCTGATGCAGTTCTTCATTTATCTTTTCACATATCCCTAAAATCCTCACGGCAGTAAGAGATGTACGTTTCCTGTCTTTTATACTTCCCCTGTCTATTTTTTCCGGATTGAATTGTATGAGGTAGTCATCAAACATTTCCATATACCTCTTAACCAGTTCATTATTCAGCTGACGTGATAGAAATAACCGTACAATATCCCTTTCTCTGCTTGAAATCTCTTTAATGTCGCGGACATCACTTATCAATGCAAATAATTGCATAAGTGCCCTTAATATTGGTTCAATCATTGGTTTGGAATTGTCAAAAGTCTTAAGTGAATAAAATGTATCTTTGCTTAAAGCTATTCAAGTTAGTAATAATTATGCAATTAGAAAGTTTTTTCAGTCAGATCAACGAATTACTTTAAAACATTCATTTGTCAGAAAATGTTTATAATCTAATACTGTAGACAAAGTTTTAAAATATGTCCGAATCAGGAATAATAATGAATTATCATGGTCCGGTTGATTTAAAGGTCATAGATTTACTCTTAAATAATCTTAAGAAGACGAAGACCTTTACAGCTTTTAATAAAACAACCGGAAAAAGGGTTTATTCACTGGTTGTAGAGTGTCTTGAAAACATTTCTAAACATTCTGCATTTATCTCATCGGAAGATCCACGAATGCAACCTCGTGTTTCTGTCACAATAGAAAATAACAAAATAATTATTCTATCAGGTAATCCTTTACGAAATGATGCGAAAGATAATTTAGTGAGGAGGCTGGAACTGATAAATCAGTCGGATGAAGCGACTTTGAATACTATGTATGAAAATAAGATCAATACCGACCTGAAGAATAATGAGAAATGTGGAGGACTGGGATTCCTTACTATTGCGCTAAAATCAGGAAATAAAATTATTTACAGTTTCAATCCTTTAACTAAAGGCTATTTATATTTTGAAATGCAGATTACTTTAAATAAATATACCATGAGAAAGCTGATAATTGACCAAACGTCTTTTTCTCCAAAGGTCATACTAGATCCTGAGAAAAAAATCTATCATATTTCAGGTGAATCAAGGCCTCCTGATGTTCAGGAGTTTTATAACCAGATCCTCTCATGGCTGGATACTTTCAGCTCGCATCTTATCAATATGGAAGATAAGAAAGATCCGGTTATTTTTAATTTTAATTTTGAATATTTTAATTCATCATCAGGTAAATGTATTCTTGACATTTGTAAGGTTTTAGCCAGGTTACATTCAAAGGAAGTTAATATAAATATAAACTGGCATTATGAAAAAGATGATGATGATATGCTTTTAGCCGGAAAAGAGATCTCCAGGATTGTCAAATTTCCTTTTGAATATATTGAAACAGGGGTAAAATAGAACTCCTTTTGTACCTTTTCAGATATCCTTCTTTTTAGATAGTACTAACAACAGAAAATCCAAATGTGGTCAAAGGTTATTTATAATACTAAAAATAAAATAGTTCACGATGTATCCACTGATCAGGATAAGTATAAGAAATTCTTTGTTAAACCGATTGCAGAAGGCCTTTATAAAGACATGCAGCAATTAAACAAGCTCAATAATTTCCCTCCTGCCTTAATTAAAGATTTTAGATACCTCACAAAAGATGAAAAATCCTTCTGGTATGATTTCGCTGCAGAAATACCAAAAAAATTCAGAGAATTAAATCTCTTCGTGCGTAGCTTTGAAAATTTTTGCAGGACATGTATTATAACCGACAATGAGGTTACAGCACTTGCCGGGATGGATCTTTCTCACAAATTCTTTCAAAGTACAATTGAAAACAGCCGGCAGTTCTGCATTGAACTTAATTATCTGATTCCTGTCGAACTTAAAAAGATCGGTTATGAAGTTATCCGGTATGAAGAGGTTGTCGAGATTAACGTTTTAATGGTCAAAAAACTTGCAAGGGCCATTCACTCAAGATATCTGCATGAGATAAGAAACCAGAGCATAAAGGCAAATAATTATATTTTTTATAATCAAGGGAATTCCGCGAATCAGCTCCTCTCTGATTTTGATGATCTTCCGGATGAGATTAAATACTCTAATATTGATAATGCGGCACATATTCCGACAAAATTATTATCTATCGGGTATAAGATAAAACCAGTTAAAAAAGGTTATAAGCCTTTTGCACTTCATCTGAATGGAGAGGAAATTGAAACCATGGCAAGGGTAGAACATATGAGATGGAGCTGGGAAAAAAGATTAAATGGCTGGACTTTCGGTAGCAATAAAGACGATATTAAAAAAACACATCCTAGCTTAATCCCCTATGAACAATTGAATGAATCCGAAAAAGAAAAGGACCGTGAACTTGTGAAATTAATCCCCGCATTCTTACAGGATATAGATTATGTGGCCTTTCCTGTTTCACCTAACCGGATCAAAAAATTATCATATGCAATAAAACCTCAGAGTAGTATCCATAAGATTTTAAATGAAACAAGAGAACTAAATGATCAGATCAGAAAAATTGCTACGTTGACGCCTACGATAGAAGAAATGATAAGGATCAGAAATAAAAAGATTGAAGAGGCTATTAATGAGGTGGAGGAAAGCTATAATTATGCACAACATATCCAGGAGACTTTTCTGCCTGATGATCTATATGTAAGGGAATGCTTTCCGGACAGTTTTATCCTGATTAAACCAAAGGATATTGTCAGCGGTGATTTTTATTTTTTCAGCAAACAGGAGCCTCTGATTATATTTGCTGCTGTTGATTGCACGGGACACGGTATTCCGGGGGCACTTCTGAGTACATTAGGGTATGGAATACTTGACCAGGCTGTGAATGAAATAAAACTGACCGATCCATCTTATATCCTTCATCATCTGTATAGCAAAATGCACCGGTATCTCCGAAATGATAGAGAAGGAACTGGCATTTCGGATGATATGGATATTATTCTTTGTATTCTGGATACAAGAACCAATACCCTGATATACTCCGGGGTTAAAAATCCGTTGTATCGTATTACGAATGGTGAACTGATTGAATACCGGTCTCAATACTTAGATGCTGATAATTGTGAAGATGTGGAGCGTCAGTTTACATCAGCAAAGATCCAACTGAATATTACCGATACTATATATTTATGTTCAGATGGCTATACTGATCAATTCGGAGGTAAAGATCATAAGAAATACAGGAGAAAAAGATTAATGAATTTTTTACTTACTCTCCAGGATTATTCAATGCCTGAACAAAGCGACAAGTTATATGAAGAGATCGAACACTGGAGAGAAGAGAATAATGAAGATCAGACTGATGATATTCTGGTTATAGGAATCAGAATTTAATGCCTTTCCTTTGTAGATTAATAAGACGATTATAGTTCAAAAGTCTATACTAAATAACTCTGTATAAAAAGCTTATAACAGATTATTCTTTTGAATTTGATTGAACTAAAATGTTTCCGTTTTGTTAGACATAATTAGTACCCCTTCGAAGGAAGTATTAAATTTTGATGTTATGACAAGTATAGTTCCGGGTTACGAATACGATATCTTCATTAGCTACCGGCAGAAAGACAACAAATATGACAGCTGGGTAACTGAGTTTGTAGACAATCTGAAACGTGACCAGATCAATAAGGTCGCGAATGCGGTGAAAGAAACCTTACTTGTGTCTCAATTCCCTTATTTTCTTCATGTAAAAGTAAATACCTACCTTGGAAATATAGATGAAGCTTTTGTAAATCTGGACAAAGCGGTAACAGAAAAAAACGAATCCGGGGTTTTAGCTGAACTTATATTTATTTGACTTGTATTAAATACAATCGTAACTTTATCACAATGAACGGCTAACATGGCAAGTTTAATTCCAGGTTTTGAATACGACATAT
>Ga0209125_1003311_pt1 | contig 11251 bp, 7 predicted proteins | sample BarGraIncub1131A_FD_184503 | JGI IMG/M metagenome (GOLD analysis project Ga0209125, IMG submission 184503) | Arctic peat soil microbial communities from Barrow, Alaska - Barrow Graham LP Incubations 11-31A (SPAdes) (version 2) | ecosystem: Environmental > Terrestrial > Soil > Wetlands > Peat... | reverse complement strand
CGCGGCGGAGGAGTCCGATGCGGCTGCGCAACGGGTCATGGCGCTCGAGACCGCGCTGGCCGGCCACCACTGGGACGTGGTGCGCGACCGTGACGCCGAGCTCACCCACAACCCGATGACCATCGCGGCTCTGGCCGAGCGGGCGCCGGGCTTCGACTGGACCGCCTGGGCTCGCGCGCTCGGCGCCGGCGCCGGTCAGATGGACGACGTGATCGTCCGCGAGCCGGAGTTCGCCATCGGTCTCGCCGAGCTCTGGCAGAGCCTTCCGCTCGAGGACTGGGCCCTCTGGCTGCGGCTCCGCGTCGTTGCCTCCCGCGCCTCGTACCTCTCCCAGGCCCTGGTGGAGGCGAACTTCGACTTCTACGGGCGAACCCTGAGCGGCACGGAGGAGATCCGCGAGCGCTGGAAGCGGGCCGTCTCCGTGGTCGAGGGCGCGCTCGGCGAGGCCGTCGGCAAGCTGTACGTGGCTGGCCACTTCCCGCCCGAGTACAAGGCGCAGATGCTGACGCTCGTCGGCAACCTCGTCGAGGCGTACCGCCAGTCGATCAGCACGCTCGACTGGATGAGCGAGCAGACCCGCGCCCGCGCACTGTCCAAGCTCGACCTGTTCACCCCGAAGATCGGCTACCCCGACGTCTGGAAGAACTACGCGGGCCTCGAGATCGCCGCGACCGACCTGGTCGGCAACGTGCGTCGCTCGTCCGCCTTCGAGCACGACCGCGAGTTCCGAAAGATCGGTCGGCCGGTGGACCGCTCCGAATGGTTCATGACCCCTCAGACCGTCAACGCTTACTACAACCCGGGGATGAACGAGATCGTCTTCCCGGCCGCGATCCTGCAGCCACCGTTCTTCGACCCCGACGCCGACGACGCCGTCAACTACGGCGGGATCGGCGCCTTCATCGGGCACGAGATCGGGCACGGCTTCGACGACCAAGGCTCGAAATACGACGGTAACGGCCGCCTCACGGATTGGTGGACAACGGCGGACCGCGGCGAGTTCGAGAAGCGCACCGCTGCCCTCATCGAGCAGTACTCGGCTTGCTCCCCGGCCCAGTTCACCGAACCGCACTACGTGAACGGAGCCCTGACGATCGGCGAGAACATCGGAGATCTCGGTGGGTTCGCGATCGCGCTGAACGCCTACCGCATCTCGCTGGAGGGTGCGGAGCCGCCTGTCCTCGATGGGTTGACCGGTCTGCAGCGAGCGATCGTCCGCTGGGCGCAGACGTGGCAGACCAAGGTCCGCGACGAGGAGGCCTTGCGCCGGCTCGCCACCGACCCGCACTCGCCGCCGGAGTTCCGCTGCAACGGCGTGCTCAGGAACATCGACGAGTTCTACGCCGCGTTCGACGTGAAGCCGGGCGATGCGCTCTACCTCGATCCGGACCGCCGCGTTCGCATCTGGTGACCGCTCTCGCGGTGGCTCCGGACCGCGTCACGCCGCGTCACGCCGCGAACCGCTGCGCTACAGCGTGCCGAAGCCCGCCCGCGCGATCTTGAAACCGTGTCCGCTCGCGTCGTGCCGGCACAGGATGCCGCTCGGGTCGCTCGAGCAGGTGAACCCGTTGACCGAGGTGGCCGTTCCGTAGGCGAGCACGGGGATGCTGGCAGGCGCGGCCGCGGGCGCCGGACCGGGCAGGCACGGGATCTGGACCCCGTCCTTGGTGACCACGAACAGGTGGCCGACCGTGCCGCCCGAACAAGCCGCCGGCGACGAGGACGGCGTCGACGACGATGGGGACGCCGATGTCGCCGGCGGGGTCGGGTACGCGAAGCTCGCAATCGTGCAGGTGGCCGATTCGGGCATGATCCGGCACACGATGTTGCGGCTCGGGGCCGCGAACTCGGTCAGGGCGAGCGCGCCGGCCGGCGGCTTCGCGGCTGTCGCGGCGATCGTCGGGCTGCTCACTCCTTCCTCGAGTGCGGCCGTCCCGGACGGCCCCGGCGACTGGCTGGACTGATGCGACCCCGCGGTGCGATCAAGGCCGCCGGTCAGCAGCAGTCCGGCAACGGTCACCGCGCCGAGGACGAGGACGAGGTCCACGACCGCGAGTGCCGTCAGCTTCGGCCCGAGGCGTTGGACGAGTCCGCGCAGGCCGCGCTCGCGCGGTGCGTTACCCTCCATCAGCGCTCCTCACGACGAGACCGGGAACAGCCGCTCGCGGCCGCCCCGCACGGCAGCATCGCACGAGACCTGGAGACGCTCCACCGCTTCGCCGGATTTGTGGTGATTCGCGGCGCGATCGCAGCGGTCAGTCGAAGATCGGGTCCGCCGTGCGCGTCCTCTTCAGCTCGAAGAACCCGGGCGTCGACGCCACCAGGAGCACGCCGTCCCACAGCTTCCCGGCCGCCTCACCCTTGGGGGACGGAGACACCACCGGGCCGAAGAAGGCCGTCCCGTTGACGCTGATGACGGGGGTACCGACATCCTGGCCGACCTGGCTGATGCCCGCCGCGTGCGAGGCGCGCAGTGCCTCGTCGAGCTCGTCGGAGGATGCGTAGTCGGCCAACGACGCCGGCAGACCCACCTCCGCGAGGGCCTCGGTGATCACGGCCGGGTAGTCGTCGCGACCGCCCGGGTGGATGCGAGTGCCGAGCGCGTCGTAGAGCGGCTTGACGACCTGCTGCCCGTGCAGCTCCCGAGCCGCGTTCACGACCCGAACCGGGCCCCAACCTCGGTCGAGCACTTGGCGGTAGTGGCTGCTGAGGTCGTCGCGATGCTCGTTGAGGACGGACAGACTCATCACGTGCCAGCGGACGCTGATCGGCCGCATCTTCTCGACCTCCGTGATCCAGCGCGAGGTCATCCAGGCCCACGGGCAGATCGGGTCGAACCAGAAGTCGACGACGTCGCGCTCGGTCACGGGTGTGCTCCTTCGATGAGTTGATCCTTGTCGCCGACCTGATGGGTGAGCGGGTAGGCGAGCGGTTCGAGAACCGGCCGGTCATCTGGTTGAACCCGATCTCAGCGGGAGGCATTCCCACCCGCCGTGCCATGATCGTTCCCGGGCTGCACCACCTCGTGGCCCCGGTCGAAAACAAGGAGAACCCCGTGCCCGGAGAGAACCTCACGCGCGTCGAGGCGCGTGATCGTGCCGCACTCGTCTCGGTCGAGAGCTACGACATCTTGCTCGACCTCGCGGCCGGTCCGGGCACCTTCTCCTCGACGACGACGGTCCGGTTCAGCGCGCCCGCGGGCGGCAGCACGTTCATCGATCTCATCGCGCCGCGGGTGCACACGATCGTGCTCAACGGGCGGGCTCTGGACCCGGCCGTCGTCTTCGCGGACTCCCGGATCGCCCTCGACGACCTGGCCGCGGAGAACGAGCTCGTCGTCGTCGCGGACTGTGCGTACATGACCACCGGCGAGGGCATGCACCGCTTCGTCGACCCGGTCGACAACGAGGTCTACCTGTACACCCAGTTCGAGGTCTCGGACTCCCGGCGGGTCTTCGCCGTCTTCGAGCAGCCCGACCTCAAGGCCACCTTCCGGTTCACCGTGACGGCACCGGAGTACTGGACGGTCGTCTCCAACTCGCCGACGCCGGAGCCCACCCTCGTGCCGGGGCGTCTGACCAACGCAGGCACGGGCGTCGCGACCTGGGCCTTCAGGCCGACGCCGATGCTGTCCAGCTACATCACGGCGATCGTCGCCGGCCCCTACCACCAGGAGCGCGGCGAGCTGACCAGCCGGGACGGACGCCGGATCCCGCTGGGGGTGTTCTGCCGCCGCTCGCTGGCCCAGTACCTGGACGCCGAGAACGTCCTCGACATCACCAAGGCCGGCTTCGAGTTCTACGAGGACCTGTTCGACTACGAGTACCCGTTCGCGAAGTACGACCAGCTCTTCGTGCCCGAGTTCAACGCCGGTGCGATGGAGAACGCCGGCGTGGTCACCTTCGTCGAGACCTATGTGTTTCGCTCCAAGGTTCCCGATGCGACGATCGAGCGCCGCGCCAGCACGATCCTGCACGAGCTGGCGCACATGTGGTTCGGCGACCTGGTCACGATGCGCTGGTGGGACGACCTGTGGCTCAACGAGTCCTTCGCCGAGTACGTCTCGACCTTGGCGGCCGCCAACGCGACGCGGTGGACCAGCGCGTGGACGACGTTCTCGTCGTTGGAGAAGTCGTGGGCCTACCGCCAGGACCAGCTCCCGTCCACCCACCCCATCGTGGCCAACATCCGTGACCTCGAGGACGTCAAGGTCAACTTCGACGGGATCACCTACGCCAAGGGCGCCTCGGTGCTCAAGCAGCTGGTCGCGTGGGTCGGCCACGACGAGTTCTTCGCCGGGGTGCGCGCGTACTTCCGTCGGCACGCCTACGGGAACACCGAGCTGCGGGACCTCCTCGTCGAGCTCGAGACGACGTCCGGTCGTGACCTCACCGCGTGGTCAGAACTCTGGCTCGAGAAAGCCGGCGTGACGCTGCTCCGGCCCGAAGTCGAGGCCGACGCGCACGGACAGATCACTTCCTTCGCCATCACGCAGGAGGTCCCGGCCGAGCACCCGGTGCACCGGCCGCACCGCCTCGCCATCGGCGGCTACGACCTCGTCACCGGCGACGACGGCACGTCCCGGCTCGAGCGCACCTCTCGGGTCGAGATCGACATCGACGGCGCGCGCACCGCGGTTCCCGACCTCCTCGACCGCCCACGCCCGGCGCTCATCCTGGTGAACGACGACGACCTCGCCTACGCCAAGGTGCGACTCGACTCGGACTCCTTGGCCACCGCGGTCGAGCACCTGCATTCCTTCCGCGACTCGCTCCCCCGCACGCTCATCTGGGCGGCCGCGTGGGACATGACCCGCGATGCCGAGCTGCCCGGTCGCGACTTCGTCGACCTCGTGCTCGCCAACATCGGGTACGAGACGGACTCCTCCGTCGTGCTCGTGCTGCTCCGCCAGCTCACCACGACTCTTGACCTGTACGTCGCGCCCGAGCATCGCGATGCGGTCGAGATCGCGGCGGCCGATCGGCTGCTCGAACTGGCGCGCACCGCCGCCGCGGGCGGCGACTCGCAGCTGCAGCTCGCGAGGGCGTTCGCGGCTCGGGCACGCACGACCGCGCAGCTGGACGCCGTGGCAGCACTGGTCAACGGGACCGACCACCTGACGGGTCTGATCGTCGACACCGACCTGCGTTGGGAGCTGCTCGGCAGTCTGGTCGCCCTGGGCCGGGCCGGAGAGACAGAGATCGCCGCCCAGCTCGCCGCCGACTCCACCGCGACCGGGCAGCGTGCCGCTGCGGCGGCGCGCGCGTCGATGCCGACGGCGGCTGCGAAGGCGGCCGCGTGGAGCGCCCTCCTCGAGTCCGACGAGCTGCCGAACGCGGTCCAGCTGGCAACCATCGGCGGCTTCGCCCGGGTCGTCGACCGCAGCCTGCTGGTCCCCTACGTCGAGCCGTACTTCGCGGCTCTGACCCGGGTCTGGACGAGTCGGACCAGCGAGATGGCGCAGAACATCGTGGTGGGTCTCTACCCGACGCTGGTGCTCAACGAGGCCGGCGTGGACGTGCTGGGGCGGACCGACGCCTGGCTCGACCAGCAAGGGGACGAGATCCCGGCGCTCCGCCGACTCGTGGTCGAGGCTCGCGACGCGGTCCGTCGGGCGCTGACAGCCCAAGAGCGGGACCGAGCCCGCTGAGGTCCGGGGCGATCGGCGGCGGTACCCGCCCCCCTGGCCCCGCCGAGGTAGCTCCTTTTGGTCGAGATCGGGCGCTGGAGCGGCCCAATCTCGACCAAAAGGAGCTACTTCGGCGACAACTCGCCGCGCGGAGGACTCGGCTGAGACGCAGCGGGCCGGGCCGCCGCTGCGCGCCGCGCGGCCGCGACCGCCGCGGCGAGCGAGCGAACCCGGGGGTTCTGCACGAAGTTCTCGACGGTGACCTGCTCGCCGCTCGCATCGACGAGCGGCAGTCGCCAGGACGGATAGAGGTCGCGCGCGGCGGGTACGCCGGCCGGCCGCCGCTCGCCGACCCCGTCCGCCATCGTGACGGACATCAGCATGCTGGGCGCCGAGGCGACATACCGGTGCAGCGCCTCGACGAACTCGCGCTCGGACGGATCCGCGCCGAGCAGCCCGCGTCCGGTGAGGACGGTCTGGATCGCATCCCGCTCCGCGCGGGCCGCACGTCGCTCGGCATCGGCATCCCGGGACAGACCCAGCCGCCGTCGGAGCTCGACGTGCTCCCCGGCAAGAAGCCCGGCGGTCGGGGTACCCGACGCGTGCGCGACCGTCGCGAGCGACGTCAACGCGAACGTGTCCGGTGCCACGGTTCCCGCTGCCGGATCAAGCCCGGGCCAGAGGGAAGACGTGCCAAGGATTCCGTGCGCCGCCAAGGACACTCGCATCCAGTCCTCGGTCATCCCGCGGTCGTCCGCGATCAGCACGACGCCGACGCGCCTGGCTTCGAGGCAGATCATTCCGAGGAGCGCCTCGTGGTCGTTGCGGACCCAGGCACCGTCAGCGGGCGCGTTGCCGACCGGCACCCACCACTGCTCGAACAGGTCATGGGCATCGCCGAGGTGCAGCGCGCCGGCATGCCGAACTCGGGTCCGGAGCAGGTCGCGCAGCGGTTCGTAGCCGGCCCGCGCCAGGGTGTCCGGTCGCCACGGCGCCACGCCGCGCAGCGCGCCACGCGGTACGTCCCGGCTCGGCGCCAGGCCGAGCTCGATCCCGCGGGCGACGAGGTCCTTGGTCGCCCACGCGTCGGCGCCGTCCTCGGTCGATCCGGGCGCGAGTGACGCGATGAGTCCGATCGCCATCCCGGCACTGCGGGCGGCGGTGTGGGCGGCCTTGAGCTGGTCGTCCGCAATCCACTGCAGCCAGCAGAAGAACTCGATCCGGTCGGCCAGCGTCGAGCGGAGCTCACGCGCCAGCCCGGAGCCGTGCTCTCTCGCGGCGGCCGGCCACAGGTCGGTGCCGAAGTGCTCGGCCAACGCGCACCAGGCGGCGAACTGTTCGAGGCCCGGTCCCATCGCCGAGCGGAACTCGTCGAAGGCGCGCTGCCGGGTGATCGACCGCGGCGCCGAGGACACGACCTCGAGCGCGGCCTTCTTCGCCACCCACACCGCGTCCCGGTCCACGACGTCCGCTGGAAGATCCGTCAGGGTCTCGGCCTGCCACTCGATCAAGGTCCGATCGGCGGCTGAGAGATACGCCGTCTCGCGGATGTCCTCCACCCGCACGTACAGCGGGTTGAGGAACCGTCGCGACGAGGCGACGTGCGGGGCGACCGCGAGCGGCACCGACGGCGATGAGGCCGGCACGGGGTGCACGGCCAGGAAGTCGGGCCCGGTCGGGCTCGCGGTGAGTGCGGCGAGCTCCCCCAGATCGGTGAAGTCCGCGGTCCGCCACGCGTAGCCGGACCGGATCGCGAAGAGCGGAACCTCCCAGCCCCACAGCGGGTGGGCCGTCGTCGTGTGCCGGTTGCGGGTGCGCTTCGGCGTGACGACGAGGGCGCTTCGCGCGTATCCGCTGGGCCCCTCGGCGAACAAGCGGTGCCAGCCGAGCGGCAGGTCGTCCGGGACCTCGAACGTCGCCCGGCCGACGAGCCGTCCGTCCACGGTCCGAGGATCGACCTGGACGTCGAGCTGTCGCAGATCGCGTCGCCCGCCGCCGGACTGCGCGTCGACCTCGACCCACACCGCGACCGGGTCGCCATGGTTCACGTGCACCGCGACCGTGCCACCGGCTCCGCGCCGCAGGACGACCGACGGTGGCAGCATCCGGCGCCACTCGTCGTCCGCTCCGTGGTCCAGCTCCACCTGCGCGGTGGAGGGTGAGCCCGCGTCCACGCCGAGCGCGGCGAGCACCGCGATGACGGTCTCGGGCGTCGCGCTGCGAGGGGTCCCGGCGGGGCCGACCGACTCGATCCGGATACCGTGCGCCTCGGCGAGGCGTCGCAGCGTGTCCGGCATGTCGGTGGTCACGTGTCGATCTTGCCAGAGTGGGCGCACACCGCGACCGGCTAGCCTTCCGACATGTCCATTGATCATCTGGCCCTGGTCGGCACCGCCGTGTCTGACGCCGCCGGACGCCTGGTCTCAGTCCCCTTGAGGATCGCCCTGACGCTCGCCGGGAGTGCGCTGACCATCGTCATCGTCCGGGTGCTGATCACCCGTCTGGTACACGGGATCGTGCACGGCGGCAGGCTCGTCAGGACTCGGACCCGAGCCGCGTTGCAGCGTGGTCAGGACCTGCCAGGTCGTACCGCCACCAACGCCCTCAGCGAGACGCGACGGGTGCAGCGCGGGAAGACCATCGGCTCCGTGCTGCGCTCGACCGCGACGCTGGTGATCGGCGCGATCACCGTGGTCATGGTGCTGGATCTGCTCGGGATCCCGATCGGGCCGATCCTGGCCTCGGCGGGGATCGCGGGCATCGCTCTCGGCTTCGGCGCGCAGACCCTGGTCAAGGACTTCCTCTCCGGCCTGTTCATGCTGGTCGAGGACCAGTACGGCATCGGCGACGTGATCGACCTGGGCGAGGCTTCCGGGACGGTCGAGGCGATCGGGTTGAGAGTCACCCAGGTTCGGGACATCAACGGGACGCTCTGGTTCGTCCGCAACGGCGAGGTCGTGCGGGTCGGCAACAAGACCCAGGGCTGGTCCCGCGCCGTCGTCGAGGTGCGCATCGATCAGGCCGATGACATCGACCGCGCCCAGGCGTTGCTCCTCAAGGCGGCCCAGGAGGTCGCCGACGACCCCACGATCGGTCCGCTGCTGCTGGACGAGCCGGCAGTCGCGGGCATCGAAGACCTCACGGCGGAGGGCGCCGTGCTCCGCCTCATGGTCAAGGTCGCGCCGTCCACCCAGTGGGACGTGGCGCGCGCGCTGCGCGCCAGGGTGCGCATCGTGCTGGCCGACGGCGGGATCTCGCTCGCCCTGCCCCGTCGCGAGGTCTTCGTGGAGCGCCCGACGCCGGCCGTGACCGTTGCGGAGACGGCCGTAACCGTAGCTGAGCCGGCCGTAACCGCGGCTGAGACGGCCGTGACCGTGGCCGAGCCCGACGCGACCTAGACCCAGTCGAAGAACGGTGCGCCGAGTGCAACCGGCTCACCGACGGTCGCAAGCGGCGTGAGGGCTCCGGGGTCGGCCTGCAGCGCGACCACGGGGCAGACGGCCGAGCGCCCCGTGGCGAGGACGCCCGCAGGGCTCCAGGTGATGAGCAGATCCCCGGCCGAGACGAGCTGCCCACCGGCGACGTGCACGTCGAAACCCGCACCTGCCAGCTCGACGGTGTCAATGCCCAGGTGGACCAGGATCGTCCGGCCGTCGGCGGCCTCAATGGTGACCGCGTGCGGGAAGAGAGCCCCGATCCGGCCGTCCATCGGCGCGCAGAGTCCGGCCACGTCACCGTCTCCGGGGTCGAGGGCGAGACCAGGACCGACCATCTCGGCGGAGAACACCACATCGGGAACCTCGCTCAGGTCACGGACGATGCCGGCCATTGGCGAGACCACGTGCACGGCGCGCTCCTCCGCTCGTCGCGGCGCCCCGCATGGAGCGAGGCCCCGGTGGGTCTCAGCGCAGGCTGTCCAGCTCCGCGGCGAGATTGTCCGCCTCCGGACCCACGATCACCTGGACCACGTGGCCGGACCGCACCACGCCGAACGCCCCCGCAGCGCGCAGACCGCCTTCATCGACGGCTGCTGGATCCAGCACCTCGACCCGCAGGCGGGTGATGCACGGCTCGACCTCGGAAACGTTCCCGGTGCCGCCAAGGGCGACGAGGATCTGGGCTGCCTTGGTCATCCGTGGGCTCCTGGTGACGTGCCGCCACGCTGGGAGAGCGCTGAATGAACACTAGTGGCCTGCGGGTCTCCGAGCGCGTGCGGCTCACGCGTGGTTGCATGGCGTCGAGCGGCCTCGACAGCCGTCGACGGGATCGTTGCGGTCCACCGGACGGCGCGCGCGGAGCCGTCGCCACGAGGGAGTTCGGTGCGCGAACGCGAGAGCCCCACCATCACCGGGATCGGCGTGTCCCCCGGCCGCGTCGTGGGCCCGGTCGTGCTGATGCCCGCGCCGATCGCAGAACCGGCGATCAGTGACCGCCTCGCCGTGGGTGACGACCGGACCACGTCGGCCCAGCGGATCACGACCGCATCCGCCCAGGTCCGGGACGAGCTCAGGAGCGCCGCGGCGCACGCGAGCGGGAAGAGCCGTGACCTGCTCGAGGCCACCGCCATGATGGCCGCCGACCCCCTGCTCGTCACGGACGCGCGGCGGCGGGTGCTCGAGGATGGGTGGGGACCCGCGCGAGCCGTCTGGGATGCCGCGGGTCAGGTGTGCGACGACCTCTCGGCCGTGGGCGGGGTGGTCGCCGAGCGGACCCGCGATGTCCGCGACGTGCGGGACCGCCTCGTGGCGGCCGTGACCGGTCAGGCGCCCCCGGGCGTTCCGCACCCGATCGAGCCGAGCGTGCTCGTCGCGACGGACCTGGCCCCAGCCGACGCCGCCACCCTCGACCCGGCGCGGTTCCTAGCCGTGGTCACCGAGAGCGGGGGCCCGATCTCGCACACCGCGATCATCGCGCGGGCCCTGGGCATCCCCGCTGTCCTCGGGGCGGTCGGCGCGATGGGCGCCGTCGTCGAGGGCAGCATCGTGCTCGTCGATGGCGGCCGGGGCACGATGCGGCGAGATCCGCCGGCCGAGCTGATCGCTTCCGTCGCGGCGACGACGCGCCCGGCGCGCTCCTTCGACGGCTACGGCCACACCGCCGACGGCGTCCACATCGCGCTGGTGGCCAACGTCGTCGACGCGGCGAGCGCCGTCGTCGCCGCCGAGGCGAAGGCCGAGGGTGTCGGGCTGTTCCGGACCGAGGTCGGCTTCCTCGGGCGCGAAGAAGCACCCAGCGTGGCGGAGCAGGTCGAGGCGTATCGCGGCGTCTTCGCGGCGTTCCCGGGGCGCGTGGTCATCATCCGCACGCTCGACGCGGGTGGCGACAAGTCCTTGCCGTTCCTCGGGCTGCCGGTCGCGTCCAACCCGGCTCTCGCACCGCGCGGCTGGCGGGCCGCGACCCACCTGCCGGCCGTGGTGGACGACCAGCTCGACGCGATCGCCCAGGCCGCGCGGCAAGAACGCGCCGACGTCTGGGTGATGGCACCGATGGTCGCGACGCCGCAGGCGGCGGCAGAGTTCGTCGCGCGGTGCGAGCAGCACGGGCTGCACCGGGCCGGCGTCGTGATCGAGGTGCCGAGTGCGGCGTTGCGGGCGCGCCAGATCTTCGAGCACGCCGCCTTCG
>Ga0209125_1003308_pt1 | contig 11256 bp, 9 predicted proteins | sample BarGraIncub1131A_FD_184503 | JGI IMG/M metagenome (GOLD analysis project Ga0209125, IMG submission 184503) | Arctic peat soil microbial communities from Barrow, Alaska - Barrow Graham LP Incubations 11-31A (SPAdes) (version 2) | ecosystem: Environmental > Terrestrial > Soil > Wetlands > Peat... | reverse complement strand
AATATACCACCGAACCACTAGAACAAAACAAAGCTTTCGAACTTATTGATGAAGCTTTTATGTATGAGGAATTTAAGCCATATAAAAAAAGCATAAAACATAATCATATTTCAAAATATATAGAGCTTACTTTTATTTCTCCAGGTGTTGGTAAAAAATATTTTGAAAAACTTGAAAATTTATCAGAAATATTAGCTTGGAATATAACCATATCAACTTCCGTTAACCAAAATGCTATTATAAATTTAGTACTGCAGCTATGTGATAAAAATGATGTTAAATTAAAAAAGAATCCCGCTTTTAATGAAACTGCTTTAAAAGTTATTTTAAAGTGTGAAAATATAGATGAGACTATATTTCTCAAACTAAAAGAAACTTTTGAACATAACACCGGATGCACTTTAGACCTGGGATAAAAGCATAGGAAGGGGTAGGAGAACTTAAATGATTGAAATTATTGCAACAACACTAGAAGATGTAAAAAGAATTGAAAAAAGTGGTGCTGATAGAATAGAACTTGTTAGTGCATTGTCAGAAGGCGGATTGACGCCAAGCTATTCATTTATCAAAAGGGCAGTCGTGAGTGTTAATATACCGGTAAATGTTATGATACGACCACATAGCAAATCCTTTATATATACACAAGAAGAAATTCAGCTTATGGTAGAAGATATTAAAATTGCAAAAGAACTTAATGTAAATGGTGTAGTATTTGGAGTCTTAAATAAACACAATGAAATATGCATACCGTCGATGGAGAAACTGTTAAAAGCTTGTGATGGTATTGACGTAACTTTTCATAAGGCTATTGATGAGCTTGAGAGTCAAGTTAAAGGTATAGAAGGTTTAAGCAATTATGAGCAAATTAAGAATGTCTTAACATCAGGCGGTAAAGGGGATATACTTAAAAATACTTCAGTTATTAAAAACATGGTAGAAAAAGCAGGACATATTAATGTAATAGTTGGAGGTGGCTTAGATTTTGAAAATATTAAAAAGGTCATGAAAAATACAAAAGCTGTGCAATACCATTTTGGAACTGCAATAAGAGATGATAAGTCAATATCTGGAGAAATAAATATAGACAGTTTGGAGTTAATGATTAATACTATTAGAAATAAAAAGAGGTAGTGAAATATGTCAATATACATAAAAAGCTGTATTCTTTGACAAGAATACAGCTTTGGTTTTATCAATATATGCTAATTAGATTATATATTTAAAACACATATTAAATGAAGTGGCTATTTATATTAGCCTACCTCTTTTATGCACTAATTAATCTTATAGTTATTAAGATAGTCTTGGTAAGAATTATATATTAATTTGTTCGCAGATGTCTTAAGTTTATTAGCTAATTTTGAAGTAGATATTGAGTTTTTATCTGCATAAGATTTAAGCTTATTAGCTAACTTTGTGGTTGATATTGTTTCTTTTATGTTTGTATTGATATTGATATTGAATCACCTCTATCTAAACATTATAACATAAAACGTGTAAAATTTAAAGGGAATTTACTTTTATAGAGAAGCAATATGATGATTCCTCAATTGATGATTGAGATATGCAGCGCATGATGGTGTAATTAAGCCTCAAGAGAGATTAGATGCTTTTCTTGGTTTAGAAAAAGGTTCTGTAACACCTTTGGGAGTTCTCAACGACACAAATTGTGTAGTTGAAGTAGTGTTTGACGTAGATATTAGTACATATTCCCGCATTGGCATCCATCCGAATGACAATACATCCACTGTTTGGTTGCTATTTAAGGATTTGGTACAAGTTATTAAAAGCTGCGGAAATTCAATAACCTATGTTACAATTTGATAAACAATGGAAATGGAGACATTTTCATTAGATCATAAGAATAAAGTTAGATATGGGCATAAATAATTAAAATAGAAAGAAGGCAAAATTTGTGAGTATAGATAAACTGTTTTACAAAACATTATTTAAAAGTTTATTTTCTGATCCTTTTGAGGTTATATTTTGGGATGGGGAAGTAAAGAAGTACGGTGAAGGAGAGAGTGAATTTCAAATAATCTTAAATGAGCCTATTGCTAAAGCAGATATTATTAGTAATCCTTCTATAGCTTTAGGGGAAGCATACATGACTAAAAAATTAGATATAAAAGGAAATGTGCAGAAAATTTTAGAATCATTATATAATAGCAAGGAAAGTTTTATGGGTAAACACACCAAATATGCAGATCTAGTCAAGAAGATAGCTCATAATGTTAAAAGTGACAAAAATAATATCCAATATCATTATGATATTGGTAATGATTTTTACAAATCGTGGTTAGATGATACAATGACTTATTCATGTGGATATTTTAAATCTCCAAACGATTCTCTGAGTACAGCTCAAAACAATAAAGTACAACATATCTTAAAAAAATTATATTTGAGTGAAGGAGATACATTGCTTGATATTGGCTGTGGGTGGGGTGAATTAATTATTGCTGCTGCAAAAGAATATAAAGTAAAGGCTATGGGAATAACTTTAAGTTCTGAACAATTTGATAAGGTTAATGAGAGAATAAAACTTGAAGGATTAAGTGACCTTGTGGAAGTTCAGCTTTTAGATTACAGAGAATTAAAAAACAGAAAATTCGATAGGGTAGTTAGTATAGGTATGCTAGAACACGTAGGGAAAGAAAATATTATAGATTATTTCGCAGCAGTAGATACTTTACTAAATGAAAAAGGGGTATCTTTAATCCATTGTATAACAGGTATAGATGAAGGTGGAAGAGATGCTTGGATAGATAAGTACATTTTCCCAGGAGGATATATACCTGTACTCAAAGAATTAATAGCTAATATTGGAGATAAAAAATTTCAAGTGATTGATGTAGAAAGTCTTAAGTTTCATTATGGAAGAACTTTAGAGCAATGGGCAACAAATTTTGAAAATGCATTGCCGCAGATAAGTAAAACTAAGGATGAAACGTTTATAAGGATGTGGAGATTATACCTAAATGCATGTGCAGCATGTTTTAATTGTGGTAATATTAACATTCACCAAATTTTATTTGCTAAAGATAATAATAATTTACCCTGGACTAGAGAGTATATGTACGAATATTAAAGGAGCCATTCAATTATTTAGACTACAATTTTCAGTAGCCGCTGGGATTTGTGTAATTGTAGGGGAAATAATAGCACGTGGAAATTTGCACTAATTATTTTTAGTATTCTATTTCCACTTGTTATTTTAAGATATAGTGGGAGAAAAGCCTCCCCAAAAGTCCTGAGACTTAGGATGTGCAGATACAGGATATTTTTGGGGAGCATTCTCGTTAATACTGCAGCGACCCAGGAGATGATTTAAGTCAAATATTTTAAATCGGTTTTTTAAACTTATCTTTAGTCGCTCCACAAATAGGGCAAACCCAATCATTGGGTATATCTTCAAATAAGGTTCCGGCTAGAATGCCTGCATCAGGATCTCCAACGGCTGAATTATAAATATACCCACATACTGAACATTTATATTTAGGTATATCGTTTACAGGGACGAGTTTGGCTTTATTTTCCACATAAGTTGGTGAAGTTTTTGGTGTTTTACCACGTTTTATATCTTGATAGTATTGATATGTCATTTGATTCATATCTTTAAGCAATTCTGCATTTAATAGTTTGCAAATAAATATAGTGTGAGTTAAAACATCTATCTCTTTTTCAACGTGCAATTTAAAATATGATACTGCATTATCAAGAACCACTGGGACACCGCTATCTAATGTTTTAAATGATACACCTGAAAATTTGTCAATATCTCTTCCAGATTTAAATCCAAATTTACCTACAAAGTCCATAGGAGTTTCCTGAGACAGGACAGAAATCCCTATTAATTTACTTTTTTGTATATATTCATGAGTAAGGTTTTGCTTGTTTATGCTGACTGCAAGCATAAATGGATCTGATGTTATTTGAAAAACTGTATTTGCAATCTGAGCATTTTTTTTACCTTCATAAACTGAACTTACAATATACAGTCCATAACTCAATTTATAAAAAGCTTTATTATCAATCATAGATTTTTATTATACTTATAACAATTTTATAAGCATAAATCCCCCTTCCTTTGATATACTCTACCAATCCATTCTATATAATGTTTTTAATGGAATTATAACACTTAATCTATAGATGAGCAAATTTTATAACAACGGATATGGCACATAATTTAAGTGATATCTTTATGAAGGATATAAAAAATGAGTCCACTGAAATACGGAAAAATTTATGGGGACTTGAAATTGATCCTAATTATGAAATGGAGAATTATTACGGGAGTATTCAAGCTGATTTAAAGAAAATGATGCCTTTTAAAGATAAAAAAGAAGCAGAAAGTTTTGAGGATACTGTTGTGTTTCCAGGAATGGAAGAGTTATTTTGTCTTTTGAAAATTAAAGACTTATATGAGAAAGGCATTTACGATCTAATAATTGTAGACAGTGCGCCAACAGGAGAAACTATATCGTTATTACAATTTCCAGAGCTTATGAGCTGGTACATGGAAAAATTATTTCCTATTGGTAGGGTGGCAATTAAAGTACTCAGACCTATTGCTAAGGTAGCTTTTAAAATAGAAATGCCTGATAAACAAGCTATGAACGATATTGAGAAACAAGTATTGCAGTTGAAGAATTACTTGTTTTCCCAGGGTTTGAAGATCTAATCTCCTTACTTAAAATCAAACAGATTAATGATGAAAATAATTATGATGTATTAATTGTTGATTGTGCTCCTACAGGAGAAACTATGGCACTCTTAAAGTTTCCAGAGCTTTTTAAGTGGTGGATGGAGAAGATTTTCCCTATGAAAAGAAAAGCTGCTAAAATAGTAAGGCCAATAATTGAGGATACAATAAAGATTCCACTTCCAGATGAGTCAACTTTTAATGAGATTGAAGACATTTATAATAAAATTGATAAGTTTCATAAGTTAATGCTTGTGAAGGATAAGGTAAGCCTTAGAATAGTTACTACTCCAGAAAAAATTGTTATTAAAGAAGCTAAAAGAAATTTTTCTTATTTGCATCTATATGATTTTAATGTAGACGCAATAATTGTTAATAAAATAATTCCAGGCGAGGGAGGAAAAGGATATTTTGAAAAGTGGATGAAACTTCAAAGTGAAAACATTAAAGATATAAGTGAAAGTTTTAGCCCCGTACCAATATTTAAAACTGAGCTAATGCATAGCGAGGTTAAAGATTACGCGGCTTTATTAAATATGGGGGAGAGTATATTTAAAGAAGTTTCTGCGGAAAAAGTGCTTTTTAAAGATAAAATCTTTGAGATTGAAAAATCAAGTATAGATGAAAGCGATTATTTAAATATAAATATGTCTTTTGTTGATAAAAAAGAGTTGAATTTACTTCAAAATGGGGATGAAATTAGTATATCTATTAAAAATGAGAAACGTAATTTTGTGATCCCACAAAAATTACATTCAAAAAATATTATTAAAGCTAATTATGAGGGTGGAAAGCTAAGGATACAATTTAATTAAAAGCGAAAGGGCTTATTTAGAAGCCCTTTCTAGTAGCTTAATTATGTATTGGTCTCAGAAGATAGATTTTTTTCTATATTTACTACGAAATCTTGAACATTTGTTACTATGGAAGTAATTTCAAGACTTCCTCTATCTCTTAGTTTATTAACGGCAAATTCTGATATATCTACTGTGTAAATATACACTGGTCTAACATCTCCATCTTGGACTTTATACATTGGGGTCATGTTACCAGTGGCAATAGTATGAAGCATGGTTGCTAGGCAAATAACTGTAGTTGCTTTTTTGCAGTGTTTTCTCATGGTTTCTTGAGATTCATACACATCGGAAATAACTCCTGGAAGAGGACCGTCATCTCTAATCGAGCCAGCAAGTACTAAAGGCACGTTATTTTTTACGCAGGAATAAACTACGCCTCGGTCTATTGGTTCGGTTTTAACAAAATTTTCTATTGATCCAGCTTTCCTCACCTTATTTATCACATCAATATGATTATAATGACTATTAAAATTAGAATTCTGGGTATAAATATTTTGACCAAGGGCTGTCCCAAGAAGAGAACCCTCCATGTCATGAACAGCAAGAGCATTTCCTGCGAAAATAGCATGAGCATATCCATTATTAATTAAATTCTCCATGGCATTTTTAGAATCATGATCAAATACAACCGCAGGTCCTAGAACCCAAATGATATACCCGTGTTTTTTTTCATACTCTAATAATTCATATAGATCATCATAATCTCTGGAGAAGCAAGTTTCTCTGGATCTTCCTGTTCTAAAGGCAAAGGGTTGAGTATCCGCATTACTTTCATAGCTAAAGGGATTCATTTGCATATAAATGCCCTCTTCACCATTCTCAAGTCTTCCCAAAACCACAATATCATTAACCTTAAGGTTTCTAAATTCCCTTACTGAAACTGTTTCATTGTTTTCTACCACAACAACACAATCCATTCGACTTTCAGTGGCTAATATCCACCTACCATTTATTTTGAAATACTCAGGGTAAATTGAGGTGGCATGATAATCTTCAGGAGAAGTTCCTTTTATAGTTACTAACCCAGTTTTAACGTTTGGTGATGAATGAAAGGGTTCTGTTGTAAAGTCAGGGAGTGTGTACTTAGGTAATTTGAATGACATATATTATACCTCCATCTTAATTAAAAACTAACATTTAGTCATATTATAATTAAATATTTAACAATAGTCAAATAACGAGATATATACTATTCTAACGAAGAGATATGGCCATGGAAGTTTTATCAAATGTTAGGTATTGAAGCGGCCAACTTTTATGGTCACCAAAGTAATCACGAATCATAATTTACATCATATTTTGGGAAGGATGATTATACAACTATTTTCCCATCAACCTCCTTAATTCTACCGCTTTCAAGCAGGTATAAACAAGATTTTTTCATTGATTGAGTAATATTTATGCCTGTACGGTTAAACCCGAATGTACGAGCTGTAGCAAGGTATAGATCGCTTTTTTTTATTCCAAAGCTTTTTCCTGCAATAACAAACATAGCCTCGGCTAATTCTTCTGTGCTAATATAATTAATTGCTCGACCATTGCCACTTAGTGATGGTATTTTAACAGTTATCTCCTTAACATTTTTGTGCCAGCAAAAATCACCATTTTTTATTATCAAATCTTTAAGGCTTTCATTCAAAACATATTTAACTGAATTTCGAACTTTAACTGTTGTTTTTTGATTGCCGAATAGAGGTGCAACTCTCTTGCATAATAATTCATAATGTATTGGACATTCTTTTGATATTACATAACTAATTACTTTAGCAAGATAATCTGTATCATCATATATTTTAGTAATATCATTTACATCAGTCTCCGTGTAATAATTAAAATCATAAGGATTGTTGTTAACCACTTCACTTATTTCTTTAATGGGTACAGCCGCTACGTATGATAGTTTTGTGGAACATATATCTTTTTTTATTGGTTCATACTGGCTTATGCTCCTTGTGTTCAAACTGTCTATTCTATCTAATATTGTATAAATGCTTGTACCATAAAATCCATCACCATTATCAAATAAGTCTGCATACCAACAAAAGTCCATCTTAATATCTAAGCCTTGTTTTTTCAAATTTTCACTACAGTTAACTGCCCATTCTGAAGTGTTTTTGTCACAGCAAACATCACTTATATAAGCATTTGAAAGTGAATAACTATTACATAAGTTGCTCAGTTTATCGGCGTATTCTAAAGATGAAAGGATTTTAATCCAGTTGGTATTTTCCCCCGTGTAATGTTCACCAAAATTATTTAATAATTCAATATTATTGTCAAGAAACCATTTTCTTTTTTGATTAACCAGTTTTATTGAAACAAGAACTTCAATAATATCATTTATCGTAACTTTGTCCGTTTTCTCGGTGTTGATAGAATACTTCAATATATTTTCGCAATCACTCTTAATTGAAATTGAAGTATTCGCTGTATCCTGCATTTCTTTAAGCAATTCCAAAATTGGTTTTTTACTTGCTTGAACACCAAAAATATTTTCAACAAAATCAAGAACATTATTTTGAATTATTTTATTAATAGTTGAATGCGGAAATATTAAATTCTCAATATTTCCCTCAAGCAATATTGTTTTAAGTTGCTCTGGTATTTGATTTGCACCAAAATACTCTTTTTTAATTTTAAAATTAGATCTGCTTTTATCAACTATGTCCCAATTTGTATAATTATCCACATATAAAATACCAAGCATTTCGGTTGCAAGAGGTTTATTGTCTCTTAGCCATTGCTTTCTTTCTTTTATATTTGTTATTTTATTAAGTAATTCTATAATTTCATTATCAGTCAATTTATTGTTAGGATCTTTACTAAATCCTCTTAGTGCTCTTTTATCCTCACCATAACTTCCCTTAAAAATTTTTAAAAAATTATTGTAGTTTACATTAAATCTAATAAGCATGCTTTTATCGTCAATGCTCAAGATATCTTTATTGTATTTTGTTAATAATTCATTGGTTTCTTGCTTGATTTCACTTTGAGTATTTTTAATATCTGCAATTATTTTAGATATAGTAAACTCTTTGTTAGCATCAAACCAAGCTAATGTAGGTTTAGGATTTTGAATAATAGTATTTAGAAGATCATTTAGAGAATTTAACTCTCTTAGTGTTTGCGTACATTTAATACCTATATTTTCTGTTAATTGCTTTGAAACCTTAAATGCATTTGTAGTTAATAAATAAAACTCATTAATCTTTTCTGCTTGATTGTCCGCGAAAGAAAATAGTGTGGCTTTATTAAGTTCTAAGATATTAGGTGATTTATTAAACTTACGAATCACATTAAATACGTGAACATAAGGGTTATTAAACCTTTTAAGTAGTTCATCTGAATTAATATTTAAAATATCTTTATCAAAGATGGAGGTGATTTTCTTAAAGTTGTTATTTAAAACAAGCTGTTCGTTTTCACTAATTTGTAGCAATTTTGTAATGCTTTGAATTTTTCCAAAGTTAAACCATTCGAACATTGGGTGAGGGACTCTAAGAATAAGCTCAATTAGCTCTATAATCTCAAGTATTGAGATTATAGAATTGTGCTGCTTCATATCTAGCTTTGTGCATATAGCTTCACTCTGATAACAAATATTTTGCATAAAAGCTTTTATTTTTCTGCATTCACTTAAAATAAAAGCCTCTTTTAAGAGGATATCTTTATTAGATTTGAAACTTGTATTATTCAAATATATTTTTACATCTGCCATGTTAGATTCAATATTTGAAAGTATATCAGTGGCATTTAGTTTTAAAATATCTTCCGCATAACGATCAAGTAAATTGATTGTATTCTCTTTATGGATACAAAACATTTTGGAATATTCCTGTGCAGAGGATACTAGATTAGTTATATTTTCAGAAAGCCATTTTATTGGAAATATAGGTGACTTGGATGAAAAATCAAGTAATTCACATAATGAAGAAATATTTTTAACCGAGGGGGTTATGGTAGCACTAGTTTTTTCAATAACAACCTCAAGTGTTGCCATTTTTTCTGAAACAAACAATACTTTTTTGCCAGCAGCAATAGCTTCTGCAATAATATTTGTAATGGTTTGGCTTTTACCAGTGCCAGGTGGACATTGTAACACAAAACTTATGCCTTTCTTAGATAAAAGACGCTTTTTCCATTGTTCAATTTTTACATCTAAATCATGCATATTATAATTCTCCTCATTATTTTTAGTGTAGATAACTGATTTATGACATGTTTACCTATATTGTCACTGACTTATTTATATTCATTTATTTCGCCATTTATTTTTCATATACTAATGATATAATTATATTCCGAAATACACAAATTGTAAATAAAACCAGTAAATTACTATAGTGAGATATTTTATAAAATGATACTTAGGACAGGCAGTTGTCTTTATTACATTATTAAGGTAAAATAAAAGTATAATTATATACTTTAAGGGGGAATTAAACTGAAGAATATTAAGCTTTTAACGCGATTTATACAATGTTCATTAAAAACAAAGGTAATTATAGCGACTGCGATTATGGGTATGGCCTTGGTATCTTTAGTAGGTATTAACAATATAAATTGGACAAGCAATACAGGTAGTGTGGATCAAAATATACAAGTATTTGGTGGCGTATACCAAACGCAGTATGGAGTAACAACAGCCAGTAGCTTAAGTGTAAGAACTGGAGCATCAACAAAGTATTTTTCCGTAGCAAATATGAAGAAAGGCACAAAAGTTGTTATGACAGGAAAAACAAATAATTTTTATAAGATAACTTATGGTGGAAAAATAAGATATATAAGTGCTTTGTATATAAAGATAATACCTGAGCCTAAATTATTGATAGACAAGATCAAAAACAAGGGGAATGCTAAGCAAGTAATTGTTGTTACTACTAGTAGTTATAGTAATGTAAATGCTACCATTACGACATTTGAGAATATCAATGGGATATGGAGACAAATTGCTTCTTTTGCTGGTAATGTAGGCAATAAAGGCTTTATTTACAATAAAGTCGAAGGTGATGGACGTTCTCCAGTTGGTATTTTTTCATTGGGTACGGCATTTGGTAGATACGCAAATCCAGGAACTTCAATGACCTATAGGAGATCTAACACTAATGATTTTTGGGTAGATGATGTTAAATCAAGTTTGTATAATACATGGCAAACGGGCCCTGTGAATGGAAGGTGGAATTCGGCTGAAAAAATGTATATTCCTCAATATAATTATGGTTTTGTAATAAATTATAACACTGCTAAAAGAGTACCTGGAAAGGGTTCAGGAATATTCTTTCACGTATGGTCTGGGGCAGGACACGGAACAGCAGGATGCATCGCAACATCTCAGAGTAATGTAATAAACACTTTAAAATGGTTAAAGCCTTCTAATAATCCTGTAATAATTGAAGGACCAATGTCTGAAGTGTTAAAAATGTAGAATTAAAGTTTTCTATTGTGTAAAGGATGTCTTAAAGGGCATCCTTTTTATGGTATAATTACTTTAAGTATGTAGGGGCTTGTAGAATTCAAAAATAAAAACTGTGGATAACTTTTAAGATTTGGCTTAAAAATGTGCAAAAAAAAGACACAACAAAAAACCTTTTGTTAAAAAGGTATGCGTAGCATGTGAAGAGGTATTTAAATGTGGATATGTTGATATTTTAATTAAACAGCGATTTTAAGCAGTTTAGTTATACTTCTAAT
>Ga0209125_1003307_pt1 | contig 11257 bp, 14 predicted proteins | sample BarGraIncub1131A_FD_184503 | JGI IMG/M metagenome (GOLD analysis project Ga0209125, IMG submission 184503) | Arctic peat soil microbial communities from Barrow, Alaska - Barrow Graham LP Incubations 11-31A (SPAdes) (version 2) | ecosystem: Environmental > Terrestrial > Soil > Wetlands > Peat... | reverse complement strand
ATCGAAATAAAATTCAAAAATGGTGAAACAATAGATATGTCCATTCTATCTAAGAATATTAGAATTAAAAACATTTATTACAAACCTGATAACGATTATTGTAACCGTGTGCTAAAGATATTTAATTCTTTTTCAGAAAAATATAAGAACTATCCATCTTAATAAAGAGTTACAGAATCTATCTATGAATTATAATCACCTATACAGGCTCAGTATTGAATCGACTAAGATTCAGTTTGGGCCTGTTTTTGTTATATATTCGAGGATGATTTTCTTCACTTCAATGATATTAAGAGTGACCTGTTTACAATTTTATCATGCGGTAATGCTAATCAGCCTCGTTGGGGCAATCTCAATTATCCTCCAACGAGGTAATTTTCATCCACGTTTTTCCCTCATGTGTTTTAAGCGGAAGCGGATTTTCTTCCTTCATGTTCATTCTTCCGTCTCTTACATCTTCCATTTTCTTTCATTCTTTCAACTTCATATTCTTTCTCTTTACCTCAGGAAAAGAACGGAGAGACTTGATTTATGATGAGTTGAAATGGATAAAAAACAGATCTGAGACGGGACGGTTTACCGCCCTATTGTGAACGACAAATAAAGTCCTTCAAGGAGAAGAGCTAAATTCAGCGCTTCGGATTTAGGAATCCGGAAGCGAGGCCCGGAGGAAAGGATAGAGGAAACTTGATAAAGGACTAACAGCCTAAAATCCAGACCAACGGAATAATGCTGATTTATCTCGGACAAAATATTTGAGGAAAGCGTCAGAATTGCTTTTAAACTTGTGCTTTGATGTAGTTTAATTTATGAAAGTACATTGTATTTATATCAAATTCTGAATTAAAATAAGGAGATTACTGGTGGAAATTTATAAAATCGATTCTAAAAACATCTCTATTGTATCAAAATTTATGGCAAATATAAAACCAGAATGGTGGGATACAGAAGGTGCGAAACAACAATTAAGTGGCGGAATAGGCTGGTATTTTGGCTCAAGCAAGGATAGTCCTAATGGGTGGATACTATGTAAAAGATATGACGGGTATAAGACAGGTGAGATTGAAAGTCTGGGATATAATAATTGCGGGGTTCTTGAAATTGGTAACGGGTTGCAACCTCTAATTGATAAATCGGAAGAATGGGCAAGAGAACAGGGCTTTGTTATTATGAAGTTTACAATAGGAACAACCGGTCTTTCCTGTCATGGTAAAAGCCTAAAGAAACCATGGGAGGAATTACGGGATTTACATGCGATTGAAAGAGAAGATTATAATTGGTTTCTTTCTATGGGATATGTACCATCAGGTGTACTACCAAACATTTATGGGGAAAAATATCATGGTATCCTATTAGTAAAAACTTTATAAATCGAAAAAAATAGTAGCTGATTTTATCTCTCTAATTCATTCACTAATTCATTATAAACTACAACATACAATTAATTATTGCGTTTTTTGGGGAGGGTTAAAATGAACTGTCCTTGTTGTGGGAAAGAACTTATTTACTGAATTTATCTATGGGGAGTTATGGAGTTAATCATTCATTAAGATGGTTACCCGTAACAAAGGATCCAACAACTTTTCTTGCTTTTAGGGACTTTGCCAATCAGGATGAGCTTATGATAGCGACCAAGGAGTCGCGTTTCACTGAACGATTGATACTTTGAAAATACTAGGATAGTTGCTTTTCGCCAAATCTTTATTACATGGCTGAAAATCTCCTAAATAAACCGCAAAAATGAGTTGGTCCCAGCACCGGAATTTTCACCTACCTATTTTGTTGTAAATATATCGCTTAGTAAATCATGTAATGTAGAGCAAAACGATGACGGACTTAATATGATAATTCCTATATTAAAAGAGGGCGAAACAATATCAATTATAGCAAATGATTATAATGTTCTTCCTGAGTGGTTAATTCTTGATAACGGAATTAATAATGACTTTCCAGTACTAGACTTAATTTTGAGCGGGCTCTAGTACAATTATTCAAAACAGTCTTTTAGATAAATTACTTTTTTGTAGTGCGTATTAAAAACGTTTGCCCAAGTTACTTCAATTTTATAATCTCCGAAAAAATCTTTTAATTTTTCATCTGTCATACCGTCTAAATAAACATCTATTCCATCAAAAAACTCATTATTGATATTATAATTATAATTCCCCATAAATAGTATTTCATCAGTTTCATTAATATATTGCGTCTCATCTAAATAATCTTTTAGATTTACTCTCTGAAATTTTACATCTCTTATCAATAATATAGGTGCCACAACCTTAAACCGTATAGATATATACCTACAATTATCACGCGTTTTCTTGATCGAAGATACATCACTATCACTTAAAAAAGCAACATAGTCTTTATCTGTTACTTCTTGAAGTTGAGCAATAGCATAGATTTTAGGCGATACAAATGCTGCCATATAAATTATAAGTAACAATAAAAAAACTATAAGGATTGTAGTCTTTCTAATTTTTACAACAGCGTTTACAAAATTTTTGAAATATACTTTAACCATAAGATAAATATCGCTCCTTTCACATAGAATAATATTTTTATACAATAAGTTAAAAACCATTTGAGAACAATTAATATATTACAATATAATGATTATTGGATAATTATACCAAACATCCTTCGAAAAAGATAGCATTGTTTCTATATTTTCCTAATATATTGCATATATTGCAAATATATATTACTAATATGTGATGTGGTACAAATTTATGAAAGTACTTTGTATTTGTATCAAATTCCGAACTAGAATGAGGAGATTAATTATGGAAATTAATCCATTTTTTCTCAATATTTTTGAATAAATTATAATAATTGCATAATATTCTTTTCATATCTTACCCATAACCTTTACACATTTATGAGGTATCGTTGGTTTGGGCACAAAAAGAAATTATTAATATGGGGGTTTTGTGTTAAGTGATTATTTAACAGGATACTTATGATTTCTAGAATAACGTTTTTGATTATCATGTTAGATTAAACATTGCTGAATACTGTTCCAGGAGGAAAGGAATATATAAATTTGATTTTATTTAAATAATCAGATACTTCGGAAACCAGATAACTTCATGTAGATAGATTGTACATTGAGATAGTATAAGGAGTTTAAAATTATGCAAAGAAAAAGAATTGGAACTTTAGTTGCAATATCATTAGCAACCACCTTTCTACTAACAGGATGCAACACCGCAGCAGATAATACTACAGGAAATGCCACTAAGGATACCACCGAGAATACCACCGAGGATAGCACAGAGGATGCCACTGAGGATACCACGACAGTGTCTACTGCGAAATCTTCTTACGCAGAAGAAATTGATAAAACACAGATTATGACATTTGAAATATCCGTAGATGAAACCAACTGGCAAACAATGCTTGATAATGCAAAAGATGAAAAATATATATCGGCAGATGTAATAATCAATGGAACAACAATAAAAAATGTAGGAATTCGACCAAAAGGAAACTCGAGCCTTTCCCAAATAGCGATGGACGATACCACAGACAGATATAGTTTTAAAATAAAGTTTGATGAATATATCAAAGGGCAGACATGGATGGGTCTCGATAAGATAGTAATTAACAATATGTTCTCCGATTCAAGTTATATGAAGGAATATCTTTCTTATGACATTATGGACTATATAGGAGTAGAAGCACCGTTATATGCGTTCGCAGATATCTCTATCAATGGGGAAACCTGGGGATTATATCTGGCGGTTGAGGATATCGATAGCGGATATCTTGATCGTGTTTTCGATGGTCAGGGTGAGCTATACAAGCCTGAAAGTGACAGTATGAAGATGAGCGCGCTACCTGGTGACCGCAAACAAGAGGAAACAGTTAATGGCAAATCTAACGCTGATCCGAACGCGAAAAATCAAGAAACAAAACAGCCAGATGTCACAAGTGATGATACAAAAAACTCAGCAGACATGCAAAAAGGTTTTGCGGGTGGCTTTATGGCTGATTCAGCCAAAAATGGAGTTTCGTTAGAATATAGTGATGACGATGTGCTTAGTTACTCCGCGATTTTTGATAATGCAAAGACAGATGCAGATGAAAGCGATTATCAACGTGTGATTACAGCTCTGAAAAACCTTAGCACAGGAACTGATCTTGAAACATATGTAGATGTTGATTCCGTGTTAAAATACTTTGCAGCACAAACCGTGGTCGTGAATCTTGATAGTTACATATCTACCATGGGCCATAACTACTACCTCTATGAAAACAATGGGAAAATCAGCATTCTTCCATGGGATTATAATATGTCCTTCGGTGGTTTCCAGACGAGCAACGCTTCGGATGTGGTTAACCTTCCAATTGATACTCCTGTCTCTGGTGTAAGCATGGAGGAACGCCCGCTCATCGGAAAGCTACTCGAGGTACCGGAATATCTAGCTCAATATAACGAGTACCTACAGGAAATCATGGATGGTTACTTCTCCGACGGAAAGTTCGAGCAGACAGTGGACACTCTTGATAGCTTAATTTCTGATAATGTGAAAAACGATCCCACTGCTTTTTACACCTATAAGGAATATCAGGCAGCAATAGCAGAATTAAAGGAGCTTGGCGTATTACGAGCTGAGAGTATTCAGGGTCAGCTCGACGGCACAATTCCTTCAACTACAGAAGGCCAAGAGAAAGATTCAAGTTCACTTGTAGATGCCTCCTCGATTGATCTTACTATTTTAGGAACTCAAGGCAATTTTTCTAACTTTACTATGCCAGAAGGTATCGACATGGACACCATGCAACCAGCTATGGAAATTATTGGCGATTCTAAAGCGGAAGAACTTACCGAAGAACAGACTACTAAGCTGCACGACTTAGGTCTCACCGATGAACAAATCACTCAATTATTAGAACTAACTAAGCAAGGTCCTGGAAATGCAAATCCCACAAAGTAAAACCTATCGTATTCAAATTAATAAAAGATAAGGAATCGTTCTTGCTTCCTCCTTTCATTTTAAAATCCTAAAATACACCTGATGCCAATAGAATTCAAGGAATACTGAATGAATATAACAGCCACAGGAACAGATATTAAATCCTGTGAAAAAGTACCGATAACTAATTCTTTTAAAAAGCACCTGTTGATATAGCGTCATTATACACACTTTTATCTAATCGTCCTTTTAGTGCTGTAAATAAAGCAAAAACTGATAGTAAAAGTGTCATTAATGCAGTTAAGCGACTTTTTGTGATATTAATCATAAACATTCTCTTCATTTAATTCGATAAACCTTCTATTGTGTTTTTTGGCTCTTTAATATTTTTCATTATAAGATATAGCGAATAAATAATGATAATATTTAGTACAGGTATCAGAATCAAAACAGCAAAATTAACTTCAACTCCGGCTAACATTTGATTTATTACCATTGCTGTTAAAGCTGTTAACATTGTAATAGCTTTAACTGTAACAATAGATGATAATAAGTATCCAAATGGCTTTCTTTTTATTAATAATATACCCGCTAAAAATGCAGTAGGAACTACAAAGCCTAAATCCATTGCTTGAATTACTAAGGTTGTATAGTGCTCTAAACCAGTTGGAGTAGTGCCACTCATTATAGATGGTGCTACAGTTCCAAGCCACATAAGCCCAAAAACTGATCCAATAAATATGAGTAACCCACCCACGAATTTTACTGGTAACTTTTCACTAAAATAAGCGCTTAAATTATTAATATCAAATGACATCATGGTTAATACAAAAGCAAAAAAGCTTGTCGACATTAATATAACATCTATTAAAAAGAACCGATTAAACATTGAAAAAAAAGAATATGATGTATAGGTATATAAAAAGTATGCAATAGTGCCTGCGAGCAGTAGTTTTCCTTTAAGTGATCCTTTTCGAAATAAATATAGCGATAAAATTAGTAATGGCACACCTAAAAACAATGTAACAATATCTTGTGCGACTGCTTGTGATGCTACTGAAATAGAATCATATTGATATAACCCTTTTCCGTAAATTGTAACTGAGGTATCATGTATCGTCTTAAAATCGTATTGACCTTTTCCTTGACTTGAAAATATTCCATAAATAGAAGCCGCTAATGCTAAGATTGCAATTAATAGTACAAGCCTGCTAATGGATTTTTTGAATTTCATAAAATAACCTCACTTTGGTTTATTTGGGACTTTACATGAAGCAAACCATTTATTATAACTTTTAAATGATGATTGATGAGTTTATCCCTTTGCTCTTCTGATACTTTTTCGACTATAAGTCTAATAATAAGACCAAAGGTAGAAGTCCAAATAAGTTGAGCCGTTAACTCTATTTCATCATCACTTATTGTAATATCATTATAATAATCTTTAAGTATTTCACAAAGTACTGCAATTGCCTGTCTTTTAACAGATGCTCCACTTAATAAAACAGAAGTATGTTCTAATATCTTTGGAGATGCGCTGAGCATTATATTCATATATTCATCTGACATTTGTAATGCTATTTCTATATATTTTCTTATAGTTTCCTTTAGTTTTTGTTCAGGCTCGGCATCTTTAGAAAAAATTGAGGTTAAAGCTCCAACTATTTTTTTGTAGTTTTCCTCCATTAATTTATTCATTATTTCATCTTTATTTTTAAAATAATGATATATAATAGCTGGAGAGTAATCGATTATATTTGTTATTTTCCTAATAGATAATCCGCTTATGCCATCCTTAGCAACTATTTCCTGTGCAGTAGATAATATTAAATTTTTAATTTCCTCTTGTTTTAAAACTTGTCGTTCTTTACTCATTTGTTCACACCCTCTTCAATTGTCATTTATTTTTTACACTGTTCATTTGTATAACATAATTCATATATTGAACAATGTTTAATTCAATTATATAGCTTTTATTACAGTTGTCAAGAGTGTTACGAAAATATTTTATATGAACAGTTTAAAAAGTATTGATTTGAAAATTCGAGTAATGGACTGTGATAGTTTATGATGAAAACTGTAATATCACAATTTAAGAAGCTCGTTGCGTTATCACTTCACTTCGCTAAGGTGACAGTCACCATCACAGAAAAATCTAAATAATTATTACATTGTATTAACGAGCGAGGGGAAGCAGATCGTTTTGATTTACCGTAAACTATGCGCTTTTACTGACTATACTATAGACATCATTTCATTGACTTGAGTTTACCTTGGCTAGTTCAATAGTTTGTTTTTCAATTGGAGACATAATTACACTACCACAACGCAAAAAAATAGTTTTATTAACGCATACTTCATATTATTTTGTTTGAAGTTATAAAAAATTAGCAATAAATTGTTTAATGTGCTGCAATTCAATCATCGAATAGGAATACATTGATCAAAGGTGGTAAAGTATGAAGAATTAATTGTAAAAATGTTAACGGAATTAAACAATGAAGTAAGAGAGATTAAGGAACAAACAACAAGAATTGAATTACATCTTGAAAATGTAACAGATAAAATATTATGATTTTGATGGAACAATATACACCAAATATAAGCGAATTAAAGTATAACACGGATAATATTGATAAGCTACTTTTTGATGTCGATAATTTGAAAAGAGTAGTTTCATGAATCTAAACGCTGGATGGGAGAAAGGGAATGTCGAGGATAAAAGTGCACTGCAAAACAGTGCCTTTCTATCTTATATATATGTAAAACAATGTATTTATCTACCTCGCCATATCTTAGTTAAAATATTTTTTTCTTCTTACTTTTCTCTTTCGCATCTTTCCACCCCGATTGCCAGTCTCTCTTGTTCTTTCGGCAATTTTCGCAAAGATTATTGCTTTCCTCAGGTGCTAATTGGCGACCGCATTGTTTACATTTCTTAACCACAAAATTCCCCACCTTTCGAATTTCAAACTATAATAAAATTATACACATATTTTGTTATGTGGTCAAGTTAGCATATAACAAGGATTGTGTTTAGTTAGTTTGGGATTTGTTAGGGTAGAAAATCCCCTTGATGATATACGTAGATTTGTTTATCATCATTATAATCAAATTCTGTTAATTTTCAACACCCTATTCCTCTTTTCTTTTTAGCAAGCTCCGTTACGCTTTCGCTTCACTTCGCTAAGGTGTCAGGCACGGCACAATTGTCATACAATTCTAAGAAGCTTCGTTGCCTACAGAAGGAATCGGTGCCTGTCATCATAAACAAATTGTGAACGAGCAAGAGAGTCTTGCTCGTTTGTATTTATGATAACTATATACAAACTCAAACTTTTACGAATAGTATAGGGTACAAGATTAAAAAAAGATATCAGCTCATGAGTAAATCCGATATCCCTAATTTTCAATTAAATAATCATTGTATTACTCTCAATTAATATCATTATGGGATATGGTTGTAACTGGTAAAATATAATGGACGGACCAAGAATTAATCAACAACTGCACCTACTATCCGGATTCTATTGCACTATTTTACCGGATAGGGGTGCACAAAAACACCGAAAAGAGTGCACTTTATGAACGATATATCCAATCTCACTATTCTGATAATGAAATTACATTACCCTCAATACTATAATTCCATGTATACCCCGTTGATGCATTTTCCTCTAATGAAACAAAAAACTTTTGACCTAGTTTAATCGTATTTCCTTTTCCTTCTATTAAAGCCACACTTGATTCATCAGAATTATTTTCATCTGTTACTTTAATTGTATATTCAACGACTTTTGAATCTGAATTCTTCTTTTCCCATGGTCTTGCATAAGTAAACACTATTTTATAGGTTCCGCTTTTTTTAGCCTCAAATGTCCACATCTTCTGCGTTGGTTCGCCAACATTGTTAAGTGTTTCTTCATTGGTTAATTTAATTGTTTTTGCACTTTTTTTATAATTCCAGGAATATCCGGTAGATGCATTTTCTTCTAAAGTTATAAAAAACTTTTGATTTTTACAAATAGTATTTACTTTCCCTTCTACCAATCCCACTGCATCAGGAGTTAAACATTTTTTATTAGCCACTTTTATCTTATATTCGACAGTTTTCGAATCTGAACTATCCTTTTCCCATGGACTTGTATAAGTAAACACTAATTTATAGGTTCCGCTTTTACTAGCTTTAAATGTCCATACCTTATTAACGGGAGCTCCTATTAAAAATTCTGTTTTTGTATCAACAAAGGTAATACCGTTATCTTTAATATCATAGTTCCATTCGTATCCTGTTGATGCGTTTTCCTCCAAGGTAACAGCAAACTTTTGACCCTGTTTTACTGCATTTTCCTTATCCGCAGCTAAAGTCATAACGGTTGTATCTGAATTCTTTTCATCAGAAACCTTTACCGTATAAGTAACTGTCTTAGAATTGGTATCATCTTTTTCCCATGACCTTGCATAAGTAAACACAATTTTATAGGTTCCGCTCTTGTCAGCCTCAAATGTCCAAGTCTTTTGTGTAGGTGCTCCCACTATATTTTCGGCGTTTTTATCTGTAGTACCGGCAAAAGCGACCTCTGTAAAAGCAACACATCCTAATAAAACCACTATAGTCATAAAAATACTTATCATTTTTCTCAATTTCATAATTAATCTCCTTTAATAATATTTGTTTGTTATATTCATTAGACGAAAGCACATAAGAAAAGGTTCTCTATTATAGTAAGATATTTACCCTATTTACTATTACTATTATTTACCAATGTCTCTATTTATTATATCTAATTATGAGTTATAATAGAGCTAGGATGCATGGTTTTTCAGTATTATCAACGGAGTGTTCAATGGAATATCCTATTCCTAAAAACAAAAGAATTGAGAAATACAACGAAAAATGGTGTGCATAGAAAAACGACCACACAAATCTGTGTGATCGTTCGTATACACTCCATATTAGATATTTGACCTGTCTACTTAACAGGCAATGTCATTAAGATAAGAAAACAAGATATTTAAGTATCAATAATAAAAAGAGCAGTGAGAATGTATATTAATAAAGTGGACCCTATGTCAAGGAAATTCTGAAAAAGAGCTTATAATAAAAGAAACGAATGGACTAATTCTTCGATTAGTAACCTTGATTTTTCATTCTTTATATACTCTGCCTCCTTTATTTAGTATAGTACATTGTTTCAAACCATTGAGTAACAATATAAGAAAAATACGTCTTAACTGATTATTCTTTATCTGATTTTAATGTTCTTAATTCTAAATAGGATTCCTTACCACATGTCCAATTCTTTAAGTTAATTAATCGTTCACCATTATCCCCATGCTCTCCATTGTTATAAGCATCTTGCAATTTATCACATGGTAAATTTGAACAATGCCCGCAGTGTTTATATCCCTTATCAAGGGAACATTTTGCAATTGAGCATTCTCCCCAAAATGGTTCACTTTGGCATGCTTGACAACCAGGACAATTTGTTTTTTCTTTCCATTCACATACCTCACAGTATGTCCCACACATTCCAATCATTTGTTTATCCATATATACTCCATCCTTCCTATACGAAAGATATATTTTCCAAATTCATTCTTAATTTTAATGCTTCGTAATATGGCACATTGCGAATCATCTGTAGGGTAATATTATATATTTTCTTAATATCAATATCTTTGTATATCAGGGCTAATAAATATAATACTACATCTTTTTACTTTATCTTTCCATTTTACTATTTTATACATTCTTACATGCTTTCGATATCGCCCAGGCTTGATGTTTTAAAAATAAGTTCTCAACACATTCTTTCGGTTCTTTCCATAACAGCTCATGGTCTTTTTCAATATTATCACTTACTTTTTCTTTTAGTTTAACAATATAAAAGCAACCTGTTCCATTCATGTATTGGTACGTCTTTGTAATATGGTATAAAGAAGCTTTGCCTATGTACTTTCCAATACTAATCTCATATCCCGTTTCCTCCATGAATTCTCTATGAAGGCACATCCTATGACTCTCTGAATTCTCGATACCTCCTCCTGGCAAGAAGTATCCCCCCGATGTTTTTATTAGTGCAATTTTCCCATCATTGTTAAAGGCTATACCATAAACACCTATTCTATTAATGTATTCAATTTTTTCCTTTTTCTCACCAAATATAATTGATTTCCCCATATTTACCTCAGCATTGGATTTATTAACTATTATTATATGGTATTCCAAATAAAGTTTCTACCCAATATTTCATTCATTATTTTGCTTTCTTTAGTTCTCGAACCAGCCTCGTTTTCCATGCATCAGCCCCTTCTTATCTTCCGGCTTGTGT
>Ga0209125_1003305_pt1 | contig 11265 bp, 6 predicted proteins | sample BarGraIncub1131A_FD_184503 | JGI IMG/M metagenome (GOLD analysis project Ga0209125, IMG submission 184503) | Arctic peat soil microbial communities from Barrow, Alaska - Barrow Graham LP Incubations 11-31A (SPAdes) (version 2) | ecosystem: Environmental > Terrestrial > Soil > Wetlands > Peat... | reverse complement strand
TCTTATCTCAATAGGAGGTGTAGTCGCTTGCTCGTAGAATCTAATTATTTCTTTAATATTGACAGGCGTTTCATTTGCAGGAATTTTTAAAATGTAAGGCATCTTTTCAAAATCATCGTCAGTCTCTGAGTATATAAAATTGAATCCTCTGGCAGCATATTCTCTATTTTTCAATGTTTTAATATTGTCTATTCCACTTCTGTGACGAGCAAGACTTCCAATAGCCATGTCGCATTTTTCAAATAAATCATCAAGTTCTTTGCCAAACATTTGTCCGTGAAATATAACTTGTTTCTGTAGACCGTATTTTTCAATCAGTTCATGAAATCCGGGAGCGTGAATTGAATTATACATTTCAGAAGGGCCCACATCGCCTACAATATGAAAGAAGATTTCTCTTTGGTGTGGTTGAGCATAATACTCGCCCAATCCGGCAATCAATCGGTCGTATCCATGCCAATAATGAACTTCTGCAACCCCAATAAGATTTATTTCAGGATTGTCACTTTTTTGAGACAGTTTTAAGGGTGTTTGGTCAAAATCGAGTCCATTAGAAATTTGTATGGTACGCTGCCCAAAGATTGTCTCAAAATTAGTGAAAGTCACAATAGCTTGCAATTGATGTGCTAGTCTTTTTCGAAACAATTTGTCAATGAATAAATTAAATTTTTCCAGGAAAGAAAAACCTACATATTCAGAATCATACGGATACGTTGGTATTTCCATAACAGATCTCACGCCGGCTTCTTTCAACTCTTTGAATAAGTGAATGGTAAAAGGATTCGCATTATGAAAGGATCTACTATATACAAACTCTATGCAATTATTCTTTACATAGTTAACAATAGAGCCATAACATGCACGCTGTTTTAATGACGCAAATCGACTTGTTCCAAAGTCCTGAAGAATTTCATCATCAATCATTCGTACGCGATGTCCATTATCATTCACGAGATAGCTGCAAACATGGACTTCGTGACCACATGTCCTTAATCCTGCTATCTGAGAATGTATTTTTTTACTTATGCCACTATATTCGGAGAATCCATGATAGATTAAGAACAGTATTTTCATTATTGTGAAGTTTATTGCAAATTATGTACTGATAGAATGATTCTTATCAATCTAATCTGTACTCATTGAAGACAAAATTATAAAAATCTTTTGTTTGGCGATTGAATTACTGTATTATTTAATTAGGGTTCACTGAATTATTTGATATTAGTCAATATAGATTAAGCCGTTAGTTTTAAAAACAGATGACTATGTTTGAATAAGAGGATTAAATACGTTTTTGGTCGAATATATTTAAAAAATTCACGGATGCAAATCATGATGATTTCGATTCTTTCCTTAAAGGAAAATAAATAAGCCTGTCGGATTGCGGCATTCAACATTTGAGCCAGAAAACAATCAATAACCCCCTTTGTTACTATATTAACATCTTTCTGGAATTTAATTAATTCTCGTGTTACTGTGAAATATCCGATTATATTTCGCCATGCATATTTCCGAGTCATTGTTGAGTCGCTCCTAAATCTTCTTAAGAAATAGGCCTGATGGATACACATCACTCTTTGCGCCTGAAGATAAAGCATAACGGTAAATAGCTGATCTTCATGAATGATACCCGGATAAAAACTTAGATTGATCCGGTTAAAATAATCCGTTCGGATAAAACTTAAGCAAGGCGAGGCACTATATGCCCAATGTTTGACCAGAATATTAAGAATCTCGATACCATTATATGATATGGTTTCATCCGTAAAGTCTTTTCGACTATAGTTCAAATCCATATACAGATTACTATCCTTATTCAGAATATCTGCATCAAAGAATAAGAAATCCAGGTTATTAGCTTCACATTTATCGAAACAAGCTTGTAACGCCTCCTTTTTAAGAAAGTCGTCGCTATCCATAAAATAAAGGTATTTTCCGGAAGCAATCCTTATTCCTTCATTGCGAGCTATCGATTGCCCTTGATTCTTTTGTGAGAGAACTTTAACCCGGGAATCATCAGCTGCAATTGAGTTAAGAATTTCCAGAGTCCCATCAGTTGAACCGTCATTAATCGTTATTACCTCCAGATCCTGAAGTGTCTGATTCAGAATACTCTCAACAGCTTCCCTTACAAAATCCTCTGTGTTATAAACTGGAATAATAATACTTACTTTTGTTGTTTCTTTGTTCATAATTAGAATACAATACCTTTTTTACCCTGAATAATATAGACACCCGGAGGCAAAATAATCTCTGTACGATAGTTCTCAGGAACGATCTCTTTCATAATTACCCCCTCAATACTGTAAATACTAAATGGGAGTGTATCATTCTTTTCAATGATTAATTTCCCGAAAGATGAGATAATCTTAATATTGGAGTTATTAATACCATCTATAGGATCGATAGATGATAGATTTGACCTTTTAATTTCAATCAGATTCATTGGCGCATAATATCCCCATCTTACTCCAAAAGGTTCTCTCCAAGAGCATATTAATAAAGTACTATCTAGAACTGTCACGTTTTTCAATTCAATAAAGTTATTTTGGTTGTTATTGAAGATATCTGAATCTGGAATAATTATCTCCGAGTCATTAGCCTGATATCTGTATTGCAGATAATCCGAGGCATCTGTTTTCCTGTTTTGTGAGCCAAGAATACGGATATCATAGATTCCATTTGGAACATTGATAAAACCGACAATCAGTCTGCGAGTTTCTGGTGTAAGAGCAGAATCAGCTCCAAAGAAAGATGGATATGAGTAAAAACGATTCGGATACACTCCGAGATCACCAGTGAAAGTAGGATTGTAAGAAGATATATATCTATCCACTCTTTCAGAAATGCCATATTTACTCATAGCCTTACTAATCTCCGACATTTTCTTTGCAAGTTTCATTGTCGGGCTACCCCATATGTCATAGAGTTGTATGGTAGAAAAAGTATCATGAAAATTTATCGAGACATTGTTCAACATTTCTTCATTTACAATCTCTGTTATATTTTCTTTGTAGTTGCTCCCATTAAATCCAACAACAACTTTATGATCATTATTGACTAACTCTATCTGATCAGAGATAACTTCAGATTCGAACCGTGCATTTCGAAGCTGGAGATACACCGTTTTTGTACCAAGTTCCGGCGAAAGTGTGAACGTAATCTCTTTTTCTAAAACCTTCCAAGTCGCGTCTTCGAGATTGGATGATTCACCCAGACGGTAATAAGTGCCAGTATTATTCGATTTGAACGAGATCGAAACTAACAGACTTGCTGTTTTTGAATATCCATTATCAATAAGCAAATCAGAAGCAATTGGTTGAGTTAAATTATCGAGTCCATAGACAAGATTATAGTCTTGCTTATATTTGAAATTATTGTAAGATGTTGCTAAATTTGTTGATTTGAATGTTGGATTCTCAAAAATATAGGTGGATGCATCACCATCAGGATATCTTCCAAATGAAGAGTATGCTGAGTGGGGGAAATAAGACAATGAGTCAATAATTTCCAAACTTTCATTTGCACTTTTCTTTGAAAGAAAGAGAGTGCCACCTTCTTTATCCAATTTGAAATTGGTATGCATAAATCCTCTTTCAATATTTTTACTACACCAAACAATGAGGTGCCCATTAGCAGGAATCGTCGTTTGCAGACTATCCGTTTCTTTGAATTGGAATAGTTCCAGATTGTCTTTATTATTAGAGATGAAGTGACCTGCTATATCTATACTTTTGTCTGATGCGTTATATAATTCTATCCAGTCCTCATATTTATATTGAGCGTCAACAAATACAGCATTTGAGGCACTAATCTCATTAATATATAGACCACTACGTCGTACAGAATCGGAATGATCATAAAATGCCATGATTGATGTAGCATAGTCATTAAGGGTTAGTGAGTAATTTAATCCTTTCTCATAACTTGTTATTTTATCTTTCTTGATTACCCAACATTGAAACTTTTTACCATTAACGTATTCAGGGGCAGTTAATTTCAATATTTTATCTTTATAATACATACCATCATAAGGAAGTTCTGGAATTTCAAAACTATTGAAAGTTAGCTTTGCTGACGGTTCATTTGACAAGATTTGTAAAGACATAGGTTCATTTAAGGAAAAATGATCTGCTAAGTTTTTGTAAATGGAGGCCTGCAGCGCGTCAAATCTTTGCTGATGGATAGCAATTGCATCATGAAAGGTGTTGCTTCCAGCTTTTGCAAATCCCCATCTTTCAGCGTGATATTGCCACTCAGAGTCTAGTTTCCGTTGAATGCTGTCAAGATAATATTTTCCTCTTATGGGGTTAAAGAGCGAACCTGCGACCAGGCATTCCGCATCGATAAACCGTTCTTTGAATTCTTCATTCTTAAGAAGATATATAATCATTTTGAAAGGAAAAGTAGAATCCTTACTATCTAGTAACAGTTTAAATTTATCTCCAGTGTCTGATGAAAATCCTTTGTCTAAGTCTTGAAGTATCCAACGAAATTTTCCGTTATTTTTATTTCTGAAGAGTTTTTGATTATTATTCGGCCAATCGACATTACTTATGTATATTTCTACTGCCATATAGTAAATATAACTGTCAACATCAATTAGTTGTTTAACATGTTCATATAAGGAATCGTTAGCCAAATCAGTATTTGTAATATATTCCTTCATTTTATTATATTCAATCATGTCTCCGCAATCAGCCATTTCTCTCCAATTGTATTCGATGATATCTATTTCATTTTCAGAATAGCCATAATTAGAATAAACAAAGTCCTTGTTGTTTACTTCACGAATATTTAGCATTCCCCAGTATGTACCATTTACGTAAACCACAGCTGTTTCAAAGGCTTGATGGTCTTCTCCAACAATGCTTGTCATAGTCTGTAGCAGCCCGTCTCTGAAAAATTCAGGACCATTATTCTGTCCTCCATTCCTAAGTAAAAAACTCTTTATCCGACATGCCTCTTTTTCACAAAATAGCGGATAATCAAATCGACTTTTTCCATATTTCTTACCAGAGTTAATTTTAAGAGATTTTTGATCAAATCTTCGTGTAGCATTACCATTTATAGAAAGTCCTATTGATTGGTCTAAACAATTATTTTTGTTCTTATCCAGAAATTCCAAATGCGCAGGGCGCGTCCAGTCACGATAATAATTTGCAATAATATTTGATGAAGTTACTTTAACTCCATTTGTTCCAATACAGTAAATTCCAATGGTATCATTGTATAAGTTTACAGAATCGGTGGTGATAAAGAATACGGGAAGATCAGGAACACGCTCATTTATCATATAAGTAGCAGTAGCGATAGTTCCTTCAAGATATCCTTCTGCATATGCCTTGGCTCGTAAAGGCGTTGTTGAATCGATTTGGATAGGAGTGCCTGTGTATAGGTTCTTTTTAGGAGTAGGATAAGATCCATCAAGCGTATAGAATATTTTGGCCTCTTCCGTTTTACATTGGATAGAAACAGAAACAGGAGCGGAGTAGAATCCGCCTTTTTGCGAGAAGGTAGGTTCCGCAACAACGGTTGATGCAGTGGCTGACCCATTATTTGAATAATCATGAGTTGATTTTAAAAAATAGCCGAATGTGCTACCTCCATCAGTGGTTCTTCCCCAGGAAATATTGGTTCTTTGAATGGGATAGGTGATAGCATCCAGGATATTTCCTTTCTCATCTGATATTGATAAATATCCTCCGTCTGGATCTGTATCAAGAGAATTAGCCCCACCATCTGATATTTCATCATTGATCCAAATGGAAGCATAACCTTTAGTTGGAAGTGTTCTTAGTGTTATTAATTTGTATTTTAGTGGTTTACCTTGTTCGTCAGAATAATATAGTTTCTGGAGGTTGATGTCTTTCTCAGAGGTATTATAGAGTTCTATCCATCCACTGTAATTAAAGTTAGGATCCATTTCTTTAGAAATATTGCAAATAGATATCTCATTAATAAAAATAGACTGCGCCATAGTGAATGGAGTAGCTTTAAGAAAAATAATTACAGTTAGTATTAATAAGGAGAGTTTGTTCATGCTAGTCAATATTTAAAGTATTGATGTTATTTCGAAGCTAATAGACAGTTTTCGAGTCATCTTCAAGTGGAATTCGTACTTTTGCATAATGTAAATAAGTTTTGTGATAATTGCAATATTATATGTGATTAAGCATGAATCTCTGGGGAACTCATCCTTTTTATCTATTTTATGTCAAATGGGAATGCTGTAATTAGTTACAAATATATATCTTATTTTTTACTGCTAAGTTTTTTTGGATGAAATATATTTCCATTTACTCTCTCATCCCCATCAGTTTGTTTAAAAACAATAGCAGAGAATTGAATTTTTATGTTTTTCTTTGCATCATATTAATTATTATGCAGTAAGATATCATGACTTCATTAAAAGAACAACTTTTATCAGGCGTCTTTTTTACTGCAATTGCAAAGTATTCAGGTATGATAATATCGCTTGTTGTAGCAGGTATATTATCACGTATGATACCACCGAGTGAATTTGGTGTTGTAGCAGTTGCCGCCGTCATTATAACTTTTTTTGGCATTTTTACGGATGTAGGTATTTCTCCGGCAATAATTCAGGATAAAGAACTTACAGATAAAGATAATTCTTTCGACTTCAGGTTCAATTTTTCAGGCATCCAATGACACCAAGAGCAAGAGCCTGCTCGTTAGTGGAGTCTTTTCATCCATATTGACAATCACCGGGATTTCGGTTGGAATATTTGTATTTGATAATTTGGAAGCAGTTGCGTGGAGTCTTTTGATATCTTTCACCTTAAGTTTTCTTCAGTGTTACATATGGATGTATAAAGTTACTTTTAAAGCTCACATGAGAAGTTTTTGGAAACAATTAGTTTCTTCTGTAATCTTAAGTATATTAATAGCATTTGTACTCTATATTGTTAATCAGGGGATAGAAGAGATGAATATCTTTTTCACATTAGTTGTTAAGTTACTCATATTCATGATACTAATGCTTTCATATATTCAAATAACAAAAGAATTTGATGTTTTAAGTAGGATAAAGGCATTCTTGAATAGGTCTGTTTGAGAGGGGGATAATAATGTTTTCATCATGCGTGATATACATTATATGCTAACAGACAAACAGGAGATGGCATCAAGATACAAAGATCGGATTTTATTTGTATACGATTGCTTTTTCTCCATTAATTATATAAATGCCTGATGGTAAGTTTACTTCAGTCCTAATACTTTCCGGATTCACTTGTTTCACGATACTACCTTCAATCCCATAAATGGTAAATGGGAGCATGTCTTTTTTTTCAATAATCAGTTTACTCGACCCGGACCAAATATGAATAGGTGAATCGATAAACTCTGGAATGCCAACATTTGATTGAGTTGATTCTTTAATCTCAACTAGATTCATCGGAGCATAATATCCATATCCAACAGTCTTAGCTTCTGTCCAGGAGCAAATCAATAAAGTGCTATCTTCAACTTTGATGTCTTTAAATTCAATGAAGTGGTTGTGATTATTATAGAAATAATCCGAGTCTGGAATATATATATCCGAGTTATTCACTTGATACCGATAAAATTTGTACTCATCTACAGTTGAAATCTTATTTTGAGAAGCCAGAATACGTATATTATATGTTCCATTTGGAAGTTGAATGATCCCGGCAATAAGTCTTTGAGTTTCAGGAATCAATGAAGTATTGCTTCCATAATAATACGGCTTGCTGTAAAAACGATCCGGATATGGTCCGAGATTATCAGTAAAGAGTAACTCTCTGGATCCAAGCTGTTTGGATACACTACCAGTGATACCGTATTTTATCATAGATTGTTCAATTTCAGACACATTTCTGGCAAGCAAGCCACTCTTATTTCCTTCTATTTCATAGAGTTGAATTGCTGAATATTCATCTTTCATTCCTAATACGACATTATTCAATATTTCTCCGTTTACGAATTCTTTTGTGTTGGTCGCTTTTCCGCTAAACCCAACAACCATTTTAATTTTTGCTTCCAATAAGTCTATCTCTGCAGAGATAATATTGGATTGATGTAGCGAATTCTTCAGTTGTAAGTATACTTTTTTCTTTCCTAAGTCTGAAGAAAGTTGAAAGTATATATTTTCTCCCAGCAACTTCCATGAAGCATCTTTAAAATCAGCAGACTCACTGATTCGATAGTATACTGCTGATTCACTGGCTTGAAAGGAAACAGAAACAGTTTTATTTTCTGTTTGTGTATTTCCATTATTAATTATAAGCCCGGATGCTACAGGGGGAGAAAGCAATCTCATCATTCTATTATAATAAGGTATCTGAAGTTCTTTTCTCAGCATAGAAACAAAATAGATTGCGTCTTCATACGCTTCAAGAGTTCTTTCTTGCTCAAAGATTGTGGTGTATTTTTCCGCATGTATTGGCAAATAGTCATTAAAATCTACATTTACTAAAAGTTTCCCGTCACTGAGTCCATAAGAGAGACCATGCGCGTTGTCTGAAGCAGTGACTTTTATGTCAGTAGTATCAGAGATCCCAGAAACCAGTAGCGAGAGATTTTCAAACCAGAAACGGTCTTTAATAGGAACGCGAAGGGTAAATGTAATTTTGTTTTCGGAAACCGATTTCTCTATAGTTGTATGATTTCGCATGTAGCTATATTCAACATATTCATCAACAGATGGCACCCATACGCAATCTTGACCGCCGGCTCCATAAAGTGAGTCCAGTTTTTGAAAGAATCTACTTACGGTTTTAACGGATTGTCTGTGTGAGCCATTTAAATGCCATTTCCTTTCGCTTTCAGAGAGGGTAAGGTCTTTGGATAGTTTACTTATTAGTTCGTCAGGAGTCGTGTCAAAATATCGGATAATACAACCAGACTCTTTTTCTAAAGACTCATTCTCTTTAAATGGATATGCGTACCGGTCGATTGCCTGAGCGATGGATGCTTCGATTATATCATTGTTTAAAGAATATGCCACATAGTTGTGATCACCGTTAGGTTCTATCATTATTTTGGGGGTTCGTCCAGTCTTTGTCTGAAACGAGTCAGCTGCGGCAGCCAATGTTTGATCAAATTCAAATTGTGAAGTTGGGCTAAAATCCGGAGCAAAATCATGGTAACAAAAAGTATATCCAAAGTCTTGCATCATACGCATCTCTTTTGAGCTGACCCACATATTGTATTTTCCAACATTTTGGTCTATCCCAGCTAATTCCCACGGCCAGCATGCGACGCTGGCAGAAAAACGGTGGGAGATGCCACAACCATCCGTGTATTCAAGTGGTTTTTCTGGTATATATCCGGTAGTCTTTTCCCCGTTTAGATGATAAAAGAAAGTTCTCGAATCCTCATAGTCCCAATAAGACATGAGTTCATCATCCACCCATTTTTTATTAACTACTGAGAATATCTGATTATAGATGGAATATGAGTCGTCAACCGTCCATGTTGTTACTATCTTCTTGTTGTATTTTAAAGCTGGAATTGTAGCGATTACTGAATCTGTATGTACAGAAGCAGGAATTGTTATTTCTACTTTGATTGTTTTAAAGATTTCGCTGGCATTGATGTTAGAAAAAAGAATCCCGTATGTGCATATTAATGCAATCGTTCTTAATGATATCATTTTCAAATATCGTATTATATGTATCAAACTTAACATACGCAAAGATAGATAATTCTTATGAAGTTTGATAGACGAATTGTGATATTATAGATAGTTATTCAGGAATCATCTTAATTTCTGACATGATTATTGAGCTTCTGATGAATTTGTTCTGTAAATATCTATAATGTATTCGAATCTTTTGTTATTTTTGCAACTAATTAGAGACTAAAGTCTACTTTACCATTCATGCATTTATCTTTGAAAAGAGATCTGTGAATTGAATTTAATACCAGTAAGATATAATGAGAACAGGAAAACCGCGCGACAGAGATGATCTGAATATAAATAAAGGAGATCGGGTGCTCGAAGTGGGCTCCGGTCATAATCCGTCTTATAAATCTCATGTGCTTGTTGAAAAGTTTCTGGACGACAATCATCATCGCTGTGGAGATATTAAAATCTATCCGCATCAGACATTGATTCATGCCGATGGGGAGGATATGCCTTTTCAGGCGAAAGAGTTTGATTATGTGATCTGTAATCAGGTGCTTGAGCATGCGGATCATCCCGAAAAGTTTATTCGTGAGGTGACTCGGGTTGCTAAGAGAGGGTATATCGAAACTCCAAGTCTGCTCGGTGAGTTTCTTTTTCCAAAAGATTCACATAAGTGGATCATACTGGATATAGATGATAAGCTTGTATTGTTTGAGAAAGCAAGGATGCCCGGTAATTATCTCAATAATTATGGGGAGTTCTTTCTGAACTATCTTCCCTATCAGTCTTTACCTTACAAAATTCTTGGGTTTTCCGAAGGTGATGTCATGTTTACCAGGTATGAATGGGAAGATGATATAGATTTCATTGTCAATCCTGAAGATCCTTATTATAGTTCGTTCTTTCTTAAGAAATGGAACAGGGAGATGGTGACAAAATTATTTCCTCCGCGAAGTTTTAAAGACGAAGTGATCCATACTATCAAAGCCGGATGTTATCTGATCAAAGAAAAGATAAGGAATAAGATGAACCACCGGCGACCTATGGATTTAAGCGAATACATGGAGGTGTATAAGGATAAATGTAAAGACCTGATAGCAGAACTGGAACGGAAATAGTGAATCCTGTTGTTTTTTCGAATTTCGATTTAGGAATGAGTAAAAAAGTAGTATTTATCTACACCCCTACACCCCAATGTGCCATTCTATAGCTTGTAGAGCACCTCATTTATCAATAAAAAACATTGCTCATCCATATTTGCTTCCCGTTTTATTTGCTCAAAGAGCATTTTCAATACATTATTACTATCTGACGTATTAAGAGCACTCAATACTTGCAAGTGAGCACTCGTTTGTGTATCTTTGAGAATCGGAAATACTGATAGGGCAGGCTCGGTGAGCCTGCTTTTTTTGTTTCATCTTAAATTCATTTTACCATGTTGAATGTCTCTGTGTATGGTGGCCCTTCCCGTAAGCGGTTAGCCTTTGTCCGTAATCAGACCCTGGAAGAGGTGCTGACTGATTTTAAAAGTTTGAAGTATGCTGAAATCACTGAACGTGTACGGCGGAAGTTGCAACCGGGGGAGGAGCCGACGGAAAAGGATCTTCTTTATTTCACGTTCGCGGCTACTTTTAAGGGGGGACGGGTGA
>Ga0209125_1003304_pt1 | contig 11267 bp, 3 predicted proteins | sample BarGraIncub1131A_FD_184503 | JGI IMG/M metagenome (GOLD analysis project Ga0209125, IMG submission 184503) | Arctic peat soil microbial communities from Barrow, Alaska - Barrow Graham LP Incubations 11-31A (SPAdes) (version 2) | ecosystem: Environmental > Terrestrial > Soil > Wetlands > Peat... | reverse complement strand
CCTTGCGAGAAAGAGTTACATCCCATATGCGGAAACTACAGAAACTGCCGGCACGGATTGTTAAATATTTTCACCACCCACAGATTGCCTATGCATCGTGACGATTATTAGGTCGCCGGGTTAATAATCGAGAAAAAGGCTACTGAAAACGAGACAAACGAAAACCTTAGAAAACGGTACGCTCCTTATGAATGAGTCATTGAGCGATTCCCTCTTATCGATGTTATCCCATTTCAACTTTCACCACATGATCCCTCCCGTCATTATTCAGTGGCACGGTCTTCTCCGCAGCGGGCAAGGGTTCTCCGTCCAATTCAAGCCTGATGATCCCCCTCATTACTCGGTTCGGGTTTTCAACAATTATCTCATAGTGTGCCGTCCCATGCCGGTAGCTGATGGTAAAACCCTGCCAGGCGCGAGGGATACACGGGTCGACACGCAAAGTCTCCCCACGCTGGGCAAGACCTAGTATCCACTCTACCCCCGCACGATATAGCCAGCCTGATGAGCCGGTGTACCAACTCCAGCCCCCCCTCCCTATATGGGGCGGTTCCGAATAAACGTCCGCCACCGCCACGTACGGCTCCACCCTGAAGCGATGCATGCCGGCCGGGGTGGCGGTGTGGTTCACTGGATTAATCATGGCAAAAAGTTCATGGGCCATGTCACCGTTACCCAACATGGCAAAGGCGATCACAGACCATGCGGAAGCGTGGGTATATTGACCGCCATTTTCGCGGATGCCGGGTGGGTAACCCTTGATGTAGCCAGGTTCCTGTGGAGTTTTGTCAAAAGGCGGCGTGAAGAGCAGGACAAGTTCGTCCCCCGGCCTGACCAGGTATTCTACGACCGATTGCATCGCTTGTTTCGCCCGCTCTGGATCCGCAGCTCCGGAGATGACCCCCCAGTTCTGGGCGATGGAGTCTATCCGGCATTCGGTCCCGGACGCCGAACCGAGCGGCGTGCCGTCGTCATAGTAAGCGCGCCGGTACCATGCGCCGTCCCACGCTTCTCTTTCCAGGGCCTCTTTCAAATGAGTCGCGTGCGCCTGCCATCGCTCCGCCCGCTCCAGCTCTCCCCGTCCGACCGCCACCGGGACGAATAGAGAAAGAGCGGCGTGGAGAAACCAGGCGAGCCAAACACTTTCGCCGCGGCCTTCGTGACCGACACGATTCATCCCGTCGTTCCAGTCCCCTGATCCCATCAGCGGGAGGCCATGCTCACCCGTTGCCAGGCGCAGGTCGAGGGCCCGTGCGCAGTGCTCGTAGACCGTTGCCGTCTCTTCCGAGACGCGAGGCTCGAAATAGACGTCTTCGCGTTCAGGGGGGATCGATTCCCCTTCCAGAAAGTGTGTGTTTTCGTCGAGGATGCTCGCATCTCCGGTCACCGCAAGATAATTGGCAACAGTGTAAGGAAGCCAGACGAGATCGTCTGAAAAATGGGTGCGGACCCCTCGTCCCGTCGGGGGGTGCCACCAGTGTTGAACGTCTCCCTCCTGGAACTGGCGCTGCGACGCCCTGACGATATGCGTGCGGACCAAGGCGGGGTCGGTCACGACGAGAGCCATGCAGTCCTGAAGCTGGTCGCGGAAGCCGTATGCCCCACCCGCCTGGTAGAACGCCGACCGAGCCCAAAAGCGGCAGACAAGGGTCTGGTAGAGAAACCAGCGGTTCAGCATGATGTCCATGGCCCGGTCAGGGGTCTTGACTTGGACCTTGCCGAGAAGCCGCTCCCAGTTTTCACGGACTTCAGCCAACTCCAGCCAGGGGTCGACCGTGCGCCGGCGCCTGATCAGCTCGCGGGCACTATCCCTGTCTTGCACTTGTCCCAAGAAGAGAACCAGCTCGATCCGTTCGCCCGGGGCGAGTTCGAGAGTGGTCTGGAGCGCGCTGCACGGGTCAAGGCCGGCGCCTGTTCTGCCGCTGAGAACCTTGTCCCCAATAAGTCCTGCCGGCTGCTCCAAGGTGCCGTTGCGTCCGACGAATTCAATCCGGTCAGCGGTCCATGCCGTCTGACGTCCGCCAAAATCTACGAAAGCGATCCTGCTGCCGAATTCGGCATGCCACGGATTTCTGGCGAACATGGCCCCAGTTTCGTCATCCATTTCGGTGACGATGTAGGGTGCGGAGACCGTGCGCGTGAAGCCGAGGACCCATTCGAGATACGCTGTAACGGAGAGTCTGCGCAGCTGCGGCGAACGGTTTTCTAAGGCAAGGAGGGATATCTTGACCGGATCGGTCAGACAGACGAATTGCGTCAACTCGCTCCGGACACCGTGGGAGAGGTGTTCGAAGCGGCTGTATCCCTGGCCGTGCCGAGCCATGTAGGTGGCGCTTTCGACCCGTATCGGCAGGGCGGTCGGGCTCCAGACAGCACCGCTGTCACGGTCGCGAATATAAAAGGCCTCACCGGTAGGGTCGGATACTGGGTCGTTGGACCAGGGGGTAAGCTGGTTTTCGCGGCTGTTGAGGGACCAGGTGTAGCCAGCACCCGACTCGGAGACCTGGAAACCGAAGCTTTCATTGGCGATGACGTTGATCCACGGGGCCGGCGTCCGCTGCCCTTTGCCGAGAACGATGACGTATTCTCGCCCCTCTTCCGTAAAACCGCCGAGACCATTGAAGAACTCCAGGGGAGGCGCCTCGAGAGCGGCCACTTCAACCGGGTGACGGGGAAACTGGCGGCGCGTAGGGTGGACCGTCCGCTGCTCTTGACGACGCATGCGCATAACCTGTTCGGTCAGGCTCCCGTCCCGGGCGGCGAGCACGGCGCGGGCGGCGGTCTGAAGGAGGAGGCGTTCGTCGCTTGTTAGGAGGTCGGCGCGCAGGACGAATATCCTGCCGCGGCTTTCCTGCAGCGCACGGCCTCCTGCAAGGCTGGTGCTCACCATTGCCTCCAGGGAGACCTGCAACTCCTGAATGTAGGAGGTCTCTTTTTCGTTCAGGATGACCAGATCCACAGCCAGGAGCTTTAACCGCCAGTACTCGTGGGCACGCAGCAACTGACGCACGATCCCCTGGTCATCGACATCGTCGATGCGCACGAGGACAATGGGATAATCCCCCGATATCGAATATTTCCAGAGGCCGGTAACATTCAGGACGCTCAGTTTCAGGAACTCGTCACGGGGGCGCATGGCGGGGTCCGAATAGAGAAGACGGTTGGCCAGATGTTGGAAAAGGTGGGCCTCGCCCCGCTCGATCCCGAGGTAGTGGAGCTGAATCTGGGCCTGGGTCCAGACGAGGGTGGAAGTCCGCTCGAACGATGCCGGGTCGTGATACTTGTCGGCCAGCAGAAGAATCGCCTCACGGGACTCAGCGACCATGGTCGAGAAGGTGACGTGGGTAGTCGTTCCGGGGGCGATTCGCATCTTGGCGCGGAGGCTGAAGATCGGATCGAGGACGGGTCCGACCGTGTTCGACAGGGGGCGCCCGTCCATGACGGAAACCGGCCTGCGGATCGTCTGGCCCCGCCCGAGAAAGCGCATCCTGTCGGTTTCGTACTCGATGCTACCGAAACTTCCCTCCTCCAAGGCGACCACATGGGCGGCCCAGACGGGGGAATCATCCGCGGAGCGAGGGCGACGGTGGGCTAGAAGTCCCATGACAGCGGGATGATATTCCGTCCGGACGAAGAGGTTGGAGAAGGCCGGATGGGCAATGTCGGCGCTCTGGGGGGCTAGGACGACCTCTGCGTAGGAGGTGACCTCGATCTCCCGGGGGAACGTGCTTTTGTTGGTAATGGAGAGACGGCGAAGTTCGGCGTCATCCTCAGTCGACAGGATGATCTCCAGGGTGGTCGTTAGGGTTCCGTCGTGCCGGATGATTCGTGCCCTGTCCTCGGTGAAGTTAACCTCGTACTGCTTCGGCTCCGAACCGGTCGGCTGGTAGGCGGCGGACCACACCGCTCCGCTTTCCGCGTCGCGCAGGAAAATATAGCTTCCCCAGGCGTCCTGGGTCACGTCCTCGCGCCAACGCGTGACGGCGATGTCCCGCCAGCGGCTGTAACCGGAGCCGGCGGCGGTGACCATGACTGCATATCGGCCGTTGGAGAGTAGGTGGGTCGAAGGGAGACGGTGATACGGCGTGTGGAAGCGGCGCAGCACCGGCTGGACCGCTTCCCAGACCCTGACGGCCTGGATTTGGTCGGCGAGCGGGCGGGCAACGGCGACATCGCGGGGCATCCGTTCTTGGAGCAGGAGCTCGGCCGCTTGGATGATCGGCTCCCGATGGAAGCGACGCCGCATGATCCCTTCGTTGATGACGTTGTCCAAGGCAACCAGCGACATCCCTTGGTGATGCACCATGTACGCCCTGATAACGGCGACCCTGGTCCCTTCGGGGAGCCGGGCGCGGGTAAAATCCAGGGACTCGTAAAAGCTGTAAACGCCACGTCCTCCCGCTTTATCGAGTCGTCTGAAGTTGTGCGCCGCCGCCGCGGGGGCATACATTGCCGCCAGCGCCGTGGCGTAGGGGGCGATGACGAGGTCTTGGCCAAGACCGCGTTTAAGCCCCAGGCCGGGGATGCCGAAGGCCGTATACTGGTAGGCAAAGGAGAGGTCGCGAGTGTTGTAGGCCGATTCGGATACCCCCCATGGCACGCCGTTCTCTTCCCCATAGCTGATCTGGCGCGCGACGGCAAGCCGGCAGGTCCGGTCCAGCAGGCTGCCGCGCGGTGTGCGCATGATCAGGGAGGGCATCAGGTACTCGAACATGGAGCCGGACCACGAGACTAGGACCGCGCCCTTCTCCACGGGGATTAGAGCCCGGCTTAGCCGGAACCAGTGGGAGGGGGGGGCGTCCCCCTTGGCGACGGCAATGAAGCTCGTGAGCCGCGCTTCGGAGGCAAGGAGGTCGTAAAAGCTCGGGTCGAGGCGGCTGTCATCGGCGCGGTAGCCGATGGAAAAGAGCCGGCATCCAGGGTCGAAGAGAAAGCTGAAATCCATCTCATCGAAGAGTCGCCGCGCTTTCCCGGCGATCCCGTCGAGCCGTCCAACAAGAATGCCGCACGTCTCCCGCGACCGCTCGAAAGCTTCGATCAGCGTTTCGATACGCACGCACAGTTTTTTGTCATTGGTGAGCGCCCGGAGCCGCTCGAGCTTCCCAACTGCGGCTTCACAGCGCGAGGGCAGGTGCATCAGGGTGACATCTGGCGTTAGGAGTTCATGCAATGCATTCCAGAGATTCTGTTCTTCGCCGCCGGTTTCCCTCCTAACCGCTACCCATTCTTCCAACAGCCGTGCCCATGGGAGGAGGAAATCAATGTCGCTTCGATGGCTTCTGATGTCATCCAGGAGAAGCTCCGCCCATGCAACCGCCTCCTTTCTTTTTCCGTCATTTATACCTTCAGTGAGGGCCCGGGCTCCGGCGACGACAGTTTCCGCTTTGGCTTCCAGCGTGTCCCATAAGGAGAAATGTGTGGCAAAACCAGTTGGCGAAACGGCTGTGCGGGACGTTATGTTCCCTACAACGTCGAGCAGGTACCGCACGTTCGCGTCGTTTCCAAGTCCCTTCAGGGCAAAGCGAAGGAGGCGCACGGTATCCTCGATGCCAAGTCTTGCGGCGGGCGACATTATCGGGAACTCTATCATCTCCTTGCACGCCTGGGAGAGGGTGAGCAGGTGGCCGGCAAGATTTCCGCTGTCAACGGACGAGATGTATTTCGGTTCGAGTGTTCGCAGTTCCCGGGTTTCATACCAGTTGTAAAAATGTCCCCGGAAACGGGGGAGTCTTTCCAACGTTTTCAGGCTGTCTTCCAGCCTGTCCGTTGCGACGGACAGACCGATCCAGCCGAAATCACGGGCAGCGACTACCGAGAGGAGATACAGACCGAAATTGGTTGGCGAGCTGCGATGGGCGATGACCGGATGCGGCTCTTCCTGGAAATTGTCGGGGGGAAGCCAGTTATCCGCGGCGGTCACGAAGGTGGTGAAGAATCGCCAAGTCCGCCGGGCGGTCAGGCGGAGGAGCTTCACGTCTTCCGCCTGCAGGATCTCGGCCGCCTTGGTCGCGGGAGGCATGCTGATCTGCCGAGCCACGAATGGAGAGGTGAGCCAGAGGAAGATGAACGGAGAGGCCAAGGGAAGCGCTCCGGGGGCGAGGAGGACGATCAGGAGCAAAGAAACGAAAGCTATAATCTCTGCACCGAGCATCCGCTGGAAAAAGAAACGGTATGAGTGCAAGGAGTTTTTTTTCGCATGGGCGGCGGTCACCCATTGGAGGAAATGGCGTCGTGTGATGAAAATGCGCGCGAGGGTGCGGCAGATGGCATCCAGCATGAGCCATGTCTGTTGAGCGAGAAGCGTCAGGGAGACGGCTGTATGTCCGGCACCCAGAAGAAGGTCGCTGAGCACCGCACGAAGGTGGTTTCTCTTGGAAAAGCCGCGTTGGCGCGGCAACAGACCGGTAATGAACGATAGAAATGTCGGGAAGGCGAGATCCGCAAGGACAAACAATGCCCACGCCCAGCGCGGAGCAGCGGGGACGACCCAGGACGCAAGGAGGAGCATCAGCATTCCTGGCGCGGAGAAGGAGCGCCGCAGGTTGTCGACCATCTTCCAGCGCGCAATGATGGGGATATCCTTTCCCCGTTTCCCGAAGATCCAGGGGAGAAGCTGCCAGTCCCCCCTGGCCCAGCGGTGATGGCGGGAAGCGGCGACCTCAGCGTGGGAGGGAAATTCCTCGAATAATGTGATGTCGCTTGCCAGGCCGCAGCGGGCAAAGGCCCCTTCGAACAGGTCATGGCTCAGGAGGGCGTTTTCCGGCACTCGCCCCGCCAGGGATGCCTCAAAGGTGCCAACGTCGTAGATCCCCTTACCGGTGTATGACCCTTCCCCGAAGAGGTCCTGATACACGTCCGAAACTGCTAATGCGTAGGGGTCTACGCCGCATGGCCCGGTGAAGAGAAGGTGATAGATGGAGCGGTCACGATGGGAGGGAAACACGGGAATGATGCGCGGTTGGATTACCCCGTAACCTTCGACCACGCGTCCTGTACGCTCGTCGAAGCGGGGCAGATTCAACGGGTGGGCCATTGAGCCGACGAGTTCACTCACCGCTCTGATCGGCAGCTTGGTGTCCGCGTCGAGAGTGATGACGTAGCGGACATCGGCCGGGACCACCAGGGGGGAGCCGTTGACAGGAACGAAACTGGTGTCCCCTGCTTCTCTTAGTAAGCGGTTGAACTCGTGCAGCTTTCCCCTCTTCCGCTCCCATCCCATCCATTTTCCTTCACGTTCGTTCCAGATGCGTTTCCGGTGGAAGAGGAAAAACCGCTTTTCTCCGTCTGGTGCAGGTCCGTGGAGCATATTGAGATGCTCGATTCGCTGGGATGCAAAGCGAAGAAGCTCGATATCGCCGGGGAGGATTTCGGCGTCCGCGTCGGGCCAATCAGTCAGGAGTGCAAAGCGGACGTCACCGTCCGGATTTGCCAGGTAGTGCACCTCGAGGAATCCGATCTGCTCTTCCATCTCGGCTTCGTTGACGAGAAGGGTTGGCACCGCCACGAAGGTCCGCAACGTGGAGGGGATTCCACTGGCAAGTTCGAGCCGGGGAAGATGGCGCGGTCCGATCTGCGCCGTCAGGAACCTGTTTATTAGCATGACCGCTATGTCGGAGGCTGGGAGAAGCGCCAGTATGCCGAACAGGCAGAGCCACGCCGGCGGCACCTCCGCCTGAACGGTTGCCAACATGGGAAAGACCGCCAGGAGAAGGGTCGTAAGCACGACGCTGCCGAGATAGGCCGGTGTTGCATGGGCTATGTACCTGCGCAGGACTCTCCGGCGTAGCGATGGGCGAAAGCCGATCTCTGCCTCGAATGCCGGCCGTCCCTTGGAGATCAGGTAATAGCCGGGATCCATGAGGCGCCAGTCGGCCGCCTCGTCGTTCTCACCGGCATTTATTCGAGCGTGCTCGGTCTTGGAGATAACAAGCCGGGCGACTTCCAGTTCCTGGCGCCGCGCTCCCTTAGCCAAATCTTCGAGCCCTTGCCGGTAACGATCGCGCGTGACGAAATCCATCTCTGCAAAGAGGGAATCGGCGCGTAAAACTTCGTCCACTAGGCTGACTTCTTCGAAGAAAGCATTCCAGGAATAGGCGGAGATTAGCCGCATGCCCGTGATGATGTTACGTACCGTCACGTTGGTGGCCGCCTGAAGGTTGTGTTCCCGATGGACGATTTCGTCGGGGGTCGTTTCCTGTGCCGCGAGCCTTTCCGTGAGCCACTGCATGGCGAGGGCAGCCTCGGCTCCCTTGTTGCGTAGACGCTGCACCAGTTGCACAGCGAAGGCCATGGGGAGCGGACTTTCCCCCATACCCTGCATGGCATCACTGGCAGCCTGCAGCGAGCGGCCACTGATACCAAGCAGGTCGTCGGCGATCCGGTCCGCTTCACGGCGCGTCCTTTCCGACCCGACGATGCGGACCGCAATGCGGCGGAGGTTCTCGATGAGCACGATGCGGAGGGTAATTGGAACGGCCCACAGCTCGCCGATGGTAAGCGGTTGGATACGCTGGTAAGCGCGAAGGAAACGAATCAGCAGTTCCGGGTCGAAGCGGCTGTCCGTATGGGCGACAAAGGACCAGGCGAGTTCGTAGACGCGTGGGTAATCCTTGAGCGGACCGCCGGCGAGTTTTGGGAGTTCTCGGTAATACCGGGCAGGGAGGTTGTCCCGTATATCCCGCAACTGCTCGTCAACAAGGTGAAAGTTGTCAAGAAGCCATTCGGCTGCCGGCGTGATTGCCCGCTGTTCCTGGACCGATTCGACGACAGCCTGGTACGACGCCAGGAGAACCTGACCGTTTTCCTGAACGCGAGGTGTGAGCCTGAGTCCCCTGCGAGGGTCCTTCATGACCTTCTGTTTGGCCGCGAGGCTTTGGCCATGCTCCTCAAGGCGCTCTGCGCTGAATACCTCGTAGCGGATCGGGTTTTCGAAGGTGGCAAAGTGATCGATGGAAATACGCGGAAGGTCAAGAAAATTGAGGATTCGGTCAATCAGTTTCATCTTACCTCTTGCGCCAGAGTAATGTTGTGAGGATAATACTAACTCAAAAAATGGATTTATCCATATCCCGGTTGAATCATCAACAGCAGGATAAGACGAAAAGCAAGGGTTCACGTTCTCATATTTAACGCGAAGGCGGCCATCTCATGGACGTTTCATGGGTTGAGCGAGAAGCACCTTCAGGCTTACCTTGATGCGTTTTGTTATCGGTTCGACCGGTGCTCAGTAACGAGCATCTTTGCCAACTTCCTCGCTGTTTGCCTGGACGGACCATAAGCCAAGTCAAACTTCGAGGCCGATGTACACTTCACCCCCACCCAAGTTGTGTTATGTATTGATATCGGGCCAAAAAGCAATACAATCAGACTAGTAGCACATTCCTATTGTCGCAGAGGGGGTGTAGCTAATGAGAGGAAGCACGAAAGACAGGATGGAAGGTATATGGAATGAAGTGAAGGGTAAAGTGAAAGAGGTAGTAGGGGAGACAGTAAACAGCCCCAGGCTGAAAATGGAAGGACATAAGGAAAAGTTCGCAGGGAAAGTTCAGGAGAAGATCGGCCGAGCAAAAAAATCCTGAGTAAATAGTTACTGCATCGTGCATATGCACCTTCTGTGACGGTATGCAAATTACCCCTGCCAAGCCGTTTCTCACAAAAGCGGCTTTTTATATGCAAATGGCCATAAGATGCTAATCAGCTTCCGAATATGCCCCGAAATCAGCGCTGAAGGGTAACCTACCATGAGCTTTTACTACTTTCATCCAAATTGATTATTGCGATACACCGATGGAAGTTATTTTTGTTCCTTTAGCATCAAATTATTAGGATATTAAAATGGATAAATCAACTGGCGAAAAGATACTCGATGTAGCGGCTAAGATCTTTGCGGAGAAGGGATTGGCCGGAGTTTCCTTGTCAGAAGTTGCCAATGCAGCGGGGGTTGATGATTCCGAGATAGTAAAACTTTTTGGCAGCGGAGAAAAGCTCTATGAAACCGTACTCGAATCTCAGTTTAGCCATTATGCAGCGCGGATGGAGGCTGTTTTCGACAGGGGTGGAGGGCCTATAAATAAAACAGAATTATTCGCAAGGGCCATGTGCGACGTTCATAAGCAAGCCCCATATTTTTTCCCGCTTTTCTACTGGGAGCTATTGAAGCCTTCCCTCTTTTTCGAGCCGATAGTGATGAAATATTTTCGTCATGTGGCCTACCTATCGGATAACAACAATGTCAAGGGAATCCAGAAAGGCCAGTTCAAACACGGGATAAATCCAGCGAACGCAACAATGTTCCTTGCCGGGATGTTCCATTACTATTTTTTGGCAAGTCGCTTTGCTGGGAGTTTGTTGCCGCACCCTGCCAATGATGAGGAATTCCTTTCGCAGGTGCTGAAGGTGTTTTTCGCGGGGTTTAAGAAGGGGGCATAAGATTCTGGGACCTTGATGAGTTGCCATCAACCACCTGCTCAGCTCGTCTTTGTCGCAAGAGAAGACTGGAGGTGTTTAGATCCTAGGATGATTCCGTGCGTCCAAAGCCGCCGGACGTTTCTATTTGTGGTTCTTCCGCAGAATTTGTGGGCTGATAGGCACCCCTACCCTGTGGCAGGACATTTCCCTCCTGGAATCTAAACTTTCACTTAGCAAATTGCTAATACTTGACAATCAATACTGTGCCTGCAAATGCATAATACACCGTAATGCCCTGGTTTGAAAGGCGTTACGGCGTTTTGGCAAATCTCAACTTTTTAGCAAAAGTTGAGATACATAGCCGTTGCTGATGATCTGAGAGCGTTAGCGAATCGGTCCTTGCGGTGCCCCCTAGTGACTAAATGTTCCAGCGCCCTCGACTTCCGAAATGGAAGGGGGTAAGGTTGTTGATATCTAATTAACAAAAGTGAGGCGCCGCATGGCTAGCACTGATAAGACAGGCTGGGCGTGTAAAGAACTTTGTGTAAATGGGCCTCGATTAGGGTTTTGGCAGTCTTTCTTCAAAAAGAATCGTGAAGCGGCCCATTGCAGCTTTCCAATTTTGGATTGGCCTTGTCCACTTTTTAGTGATGTTGTTCAGAGCGAGATAAAGCAACTTGAACATTGCCTCATCATTAGGAAAAGAACCACGGGTTTTGGTCACCTTCCGAAGAGACATGTTTAAGGATTCGATGGTGTTAGTTGTGTAAATTACCTTCCTGATGTCGGGCGGATAAGAGAAAAAAGGGATGATCTGTTCCCAATTCCGCCGCCAAGAACGGCTGATAGTCGGGTGGATT
>Ga0209125_1003303_pt1 | contig 11270 bp, 14 predicted proteins | sample BarGraIncub1131A_FD_184503 | JGI IMG/M metagenome (GOLD analysis project Ga0209125, IMG submission 184503) | Arctic peat soil microbial communities from Barrow, Alaska - Barrow Graham LP Incubations 11-31A (SPAdes) (version 2) | ecosystem: Environmental > Terrestrial > Soil > Wetlands > Peat... | reverse complement strand
GCCCGCAATATTATCAGGGTCCACGGTTAGTTCCACTTCATCAATATTTTCCTTGCATAAAGCCTCAAAACTTTCTTCAAGTAGTTGAGCCCCTATTCCTTGACCACGCAACTCTTTGGATATTGAAACTCCGACCATATATGCTTTTTTGGGACGATCCCAATCTAGCATATAGTGGACGACACCGACAATTTTGTTGTCCAACCGATAGACATAAACACGGCCGTGCCGTATAAGTGGTTCAAGATTCCAGACAGTGAGGCCTCCCGGCCCAAAGGCTTCTGTTTCCAGCTCTACTAAACGCGCAATCAGTTCAGGCTCCATGGTTCGCACCAATTCAATCATTCTGGGTGCCTTCTTTCGTTTCATCGTTGGGAATAGAACTTCCTTTAAATAGTTTATCGACATATTTTGAATCACTGACTGAGAGCAAGCCGGAATAGGCTAGAGAAAATGCAATGGTGTCTCCAACTCTTATCGCTTGTTCAGAGTCTTCAATATCAACGATCAGATGATCACTACTAGCCCCCAGGATCGTTAAATGTTCGTCAACAGGACTAATTCCCTCAATGTTGACATCCTGCTTACCCATCGATACAATGGCTCTTTTTCGGACTCCAATATCTATAAATTCTGGGACATTACCAAATGCATCTCGACCGATCGTCCCCGTCGGGATCGATGGCTTGGACTTAACTTCGATCACTTCAGCTCGTAGGACAAAGGCATCCTGGTGAAGCCAACGAATTTGTCGATTATTGGTTGTATCCGTACCTAATAAAATACCCTCGCCAATCCGCAACTGATTAACGCCGTCTGGAACTTCATGATTGCCTATTAACAATAACGTTGAGGTCCCACCCCCTGAAATTATTTCCAGTGTAAGGTCTAATTGGGTTTCAACAGCCCGTCCTAATGCAACCAAGACCCCAAGATTATTGGAACTAGGCAGTATTCCACCAAAGCAACCCATATTGGTTCCAAGGCCTACGAGCTTAACTCCTTTTAAACGAGTAATCTGCGTTGCAACGTCTAGAACATTTTCCTGCAAAACGCCTTCACGAAGATCGCCAACATCCACCATTAGGATTACCTTATGTATCTTATTTAATTCCAACGCGGCTTCAGCTAAGGCTTTTATGACGGTTATTTCCGAGTTTATACTAGTATCGGTATATTGTACAACTTTCATGACGTTGCTTAGGCGCGGGATTCTCAGTAGTGTCATCGGTTGTGTAAATCCCTTTTCCCTAAGTTCAATAATGTTTTCCATCCGGGAATCTGCTAGGCCATCAATTCCCCCGGCCACCATCGCAGACACGATCTGGTGGATCGCACTGAACCCTTTGGTAACACCGATAACTTCTATGCCTTTTCGATGGCAGCGTTCGACAACCTGAGAGGTGTTATATTGAATTTTGTCTAAGTCAATTTCAAGAATTGAACTACCATGCACTTAGAATAACCTCCTATTAAGCATTAGATGGGTCCAGATTTCTCCTAACTATAACAAATTTCGTCATGTTTAGTATAATTTTGACGAAAAAAAGGATTCCTAATTAGTATGTAGAAATAATCAAGAGATTATAATGCCTGAATTAGAAATGGAGGCAGTATTATGCAAATAGGTATTCGGAAAATAGAGATCATGCAAACGTCAGCTGAACTGTCAGCTCAAGATATTTTAGGGACTTGGAAGGCACGTTGGGGAATTAACAGAATGAATTATAAGGTAGAGCCGGGTCTTTATCGCATCGGAGAACCCGATCGCAATTCACCTGTCTTGGTTTCAGCGAATTACAAAATGAGCTTTGATATGTTAAGAAAAGAATTGACGGGAATAAATGCTTGGATTCTAGTGCTGGATACAAAGGGAATCAACGTATGGTGTGCCGCAGGCAAAGGCACCTTCGGCACCAGAGAGTTATCAGACCGCATTTCTATTGTGCAACTGGAGAAGGTCGTGTCTCACAGAACCGTCATATGTCCACAATTGGCCGCACCGGGTGTTAGTGCTCACGAGGTTTTAAAGCAGTCTGGTTTTAAAGTGCTTTATGGGCCAGTGAAGGCGAAGGATTTAAAAACGTTTATTGATGCTGGAATGAAAGCCACCTCTGAAATGCGCACGGTTCGGTTTAGTACCTATGATCGCCTGGTATTGACCCCTGTGGATTTGGTGGATACATTTAAACTATCCTTGATGATTTTCGGCATACTCTTTTTGTTAAATCTTGTGGGTATCGGGCCGTTTGGATTCGTCGATTTTTACGCCTATTCAGGCGCTATTTTGATGGGCTGTGTCTTAACGCCGGTCCTGCTACCTTGGATCCCCGGCAGGGCTTTCGCAGGGAAGGGATGGGTCGTCGGATTTATTTGGGCAATCCTCGTCAATGTGCTGAACGGCTGGAATGCATGGACGGCAGTTCCTGACTATAGTCTCTTGAGAGCACTTGGGTATTTACTCATTTTGCCTTCTGTAGCAGCTTATTTTGCAATGAACTTTACAGGCTCTTCAACATTCACTTCCTTTTCTGGTGTCTTGAAAGAAATGAGAATAGCGGTTCCTGCGATGGCGATCTCAATCGTCTTGGGGATCCTTTTGATTTTAGTGAACAGCTTTATCTAGTTTTAAGGAGGCGTTGCGATTATGAAGGATCAATATTTGAAAAATGTTTCTACGTTGAAACTGAAGTCGGATCAATGTACAGGCTGCGGAAAGTGTCTTGAGGTTTGCCCGCATAATGTATTCCTAATAAAAGAGAGAAAATCGGTCATTATCGATAAGGATCGTTGTATGGAATGTGGCGCATGCGTCAAGAATTGTGCATTTAACGCCTTAGAAGTTCAGCAGGGCGTGGGTTGTGCCTACGCGATCATTATGGGTTGGTTGACGGGGACTGAACCGAGTTGCGACGGTTCGGATGGCAGCTGCTGCTAAGCCAATTCTAAGGGTTTCAAGAAGGATAAGGAAGGAGCACCTTTATGAGAAGGCTACTAATGAGCATTTATGTCTTTATCGTAGGACTCATTCCAGGTTTCTTCATTGTATTTAACTCTGTTTTTTCAGATAGCAGTGGTTCCCTTAACGAACGACTTTTCACGTTCCTGCTAGTGATCGTAGTCTATGTTATCTTAGGCTTTATTGTTGGCTTCATCCCAAGAAGTACGTCATGGCAGTTGTGGGCTATTCTTAGTGCACCTGCCGTGATGATCTTAGGTCTCTATTCCTTTAAGGAGACGACGCTAATAGGCCTAAATACTTTATATGCTTGTCTAACGGTAGGATCTTGCTGGTTAGGGTTCCTTTGTGAGGGAGCGTTTAAGAAAGTAAAAATCAGTGAAAAATTAATAAGAAATCAGCAACTAGGTAGGGCGTTCCTTTCGTGTGTTCTCGGTGAAGGGATGTTATAATGACTAAATATCTGTAATGGGATAAGCCATTGGATAAGATCGGATAAATATTGGATAAGAATGTGGGAGGTTACGAGATGACTTCAAATCATAAATTAGGCGAGGCCCTGACCGTTTCCAAGACAGTGACACTACCGCGCTTGAATCGCTTAAGTCCTTCCTTGGAAAGCACAGCTCTAAAGATTATGGAAGAATCGGGGGAGTTAGCTCAAGCCATCGGTAAGTTTAGGGGACTAAGTGGGGAACAACAACGCCTGGAAGAAGCAGAAGCAATGCAGTTAGTGGCCCAAGAATTAGTCGACGTGGCGCAGACAGCTGTCACGATGATGTTTGTCTTAGAAGAGCAATATGGCATTGATTTGGAAGCAATTTTGAAAGAACATATCACAAAACTGCGGCATAAAGGCTATTGCGATTAAAAATAGAAGCTATCTGTGTTTGGAAACTCACAGTAGCCTCTATTTCTTTATTGGGGAGCGGACAATAAATGATTGAGTGCAGTATTAATAATTTAACCAAATATTACGGCGCCAATAAGATATTTCAAAACATATCCTTTGATTTAAAAACTGGCGAAAGAATCGGTCTGATTGGACAAAACGGCTGTGGTAAAACGACAATTTTAAAAATTATGATGGGGTTAGAGGACTGTCAAGAGGGCGGTATCGCCATTCGTAAAGACGCTAGAGTTGGCTATCTCAATCAAATGCCACTCTTTGAAGCGAGTGCAACCACGATGGATGTTATTGAACTGGCTTTTGAAAGTATTTCTAAGCTCAAGCAAGAGATGAAGGTGCTTGAAGAAAGGCTCAACCATCTTCAAGGTGAAGCTCTAGAAAAAACGATTCAAAGCTATGGGCGTTTAACAGAGCAATTTGAAACGCTTAGTGGATATGACATGGAAACGCAAATTAGTAAAATAACAGAAGGCCTTCAGATTACAGATCTTTTAAAAGAAATGCTTTTTGAACAACTGAGTGGTGGAGAGAAGACAAGGGTTATTTTAGCGAAGATCCTTTTGGAGCAACCAGATGTTTTATTACTGGATGAACCCTCTAATCATCTGGATCTAGAAGCGATTGAATGGTTAGAAGGTTTTTTGAAGGAGTACAAGGGATCGGTTCTTGTCGTATCTCACGACCGGTATTTTTTAGACAGCGTTGTTCATAAAATTGTGGAGCTGGAATTTAACCGTGCCGTACCTTACCCTGGAAATTACAGCTACTATGTCGTAGAAAAGGAACGTCGCTTTTTAGTTGAGTATAAGGTGTATCAAAACCAGCAGAAAAAGATTGATAATATGGAACGGCAAATTGAGCGTTATCGTATTTGGGGAGCCATGAGAGACAGCGAAAAAATGTTCAAGCGCGCGAAAGAGTTAGAAAAACGACTCGAGAAGATAGACACACTTGATCGGCCCATTTTTGAAAAAAGAAAGGTTCGATTAGATGCACAAGCCATTGGTAGAACCGGGAAAATAGTCCTTGAAACAGAAGGACTGGCGAAACGTTTCGGTGATAAAGATTTACTGCAAGACGTCCAGTTCACTATTTTATATCAAGACAGTGTCTGTATCGTTGGGAGTAATGGCAGTGGTAAAACAACATTGTTGAAAATGATCCTGAGTAAATGTGAACCAGATTCTGGCTCGATCAAAATAGGCTCAAGAGTCAAAATAGGTTATCTTCCTCAAAACGTCGTCTATGAAGATGAAGAACTGACGATTTTGGAGTATTTTTTGCAGTTGCACGATTTGACTCTCGGAGAAGCAAGATCTCAATTAGCAAAGGCCTTATTTATGAAGGAAGATGTGAATAAGAAAATTAAATCTTTGTCGGGTGGAGAAAAAAGCAGGTTGAAGCTTTGCTCGTTGACGTTTGATAAAGTGAATTTCATGATTTTAGATGAGCCGACCAATCACTTGGATATTGATTCTAGAGAAGTATTAGAAGAGACTTTGATTCAATTTGATGGGACGTTATTCTTCGTTTCTCATGACCGATATTTTATTAATAAAGTGGCGGATAAGATGATGGCCATTGAAAATAAAGCAATCAAAGTTTATCAAGGCGATTACAGCTATTATCTGGATGAACATAAAAAAGGAAGGTCAAAAATAAGTGTGGTACCCCCTAGTTCGGCGTCAAAGGCAATTAAGAAAAAGGTGGCTCCTCCACAGCAACCAAAGAAACTAAATTTCGCAAAGAAGCTAGAGCGCCTTGAACAAGAAATTGAACTATATGAAGGCAAAATTAAAGTGATTGACGGTGAGATGCTGGACTTCGCCTTGGATGCCAATCGCTTAAATGAGCTATTTCAAGCAAAGGAAGTTTTGGAAAAGGAGCTTGAAAAATGCTTAGAACAATGGGGAGCATGCCAAGAATAATGACGACTATTTAACAAGTATCTTTGTGATTTCTGCAATATATAGGGTGTGATAGTCGCGATCAGGATACCATTTTTCGTTCGCTTCTTGGGCAATGAAGCATTCGGGCTTAAAGTCTTGTCCGTAAAGTTTCTTGCAGAGGATTGCGGTCGTTGCTTCTTCAAAATACGGAACATCATCGGTATGGACAACTGTTAAATTGGAGTTCGCTATTTTATCTTCATCTCTACCAGACTTTGTTCCAAGATAACTTAAGGTGCTTCTATAGCTGTTATCCAAAAAGGTGAGAGAAAAGGTATCGGCGTTATCGATGAATTCTTTGGTGTAGCGTTGTGGACGGATCACAATGAAAGCAACATTTTTTGCCCACATGACTCCAAAGCCGCCCCAAGAGGCAGTCATAGTGTTCACCTTTCCGTCCTTTTCGGCCGTAATGAGCATCCAATCCTTACCGATTAGCTTAAACGGGCTTTGTTCAAAAAGTTCTGGTTTGATTTCTTTGAAGTTAGACATACAGATCTCCTTTGCGTTCAATTTTTAAAGAACGAATTCATAACCGCCTGAAACGCTTGATCAGGTCTTACGAATATTTTATCACAAACTGAAGATAACAATCCAACAAGTATGTTTGCTACTTCTATGAACCAATGCAGTTAGTCTCTTCGGAAGCTAGCTGCATTACCATATTCAGTAACATAGCCAATTATACGGTAAAAAGGATTCGAAATCGTAATATTAACAATATTAATGTATATATTAATATTGTTAAACAATACATTGACATAATTAATATATAAGCTTATTATATTAATTATAGAAGTGCTTGGTTGGGAAACTCTTAAGGGCTGGGGTGATGATATTGGATTATAAGATGCCACATCGGTGTCCGGTGTGCGATCACGAAATGAAGGTTAGTAAGTTAACTTGTACCTATTGTCCAACAAAAATTGAAGGCGAATTTAGCACATGTAAATACTGCAGACTTCCCGCAGAACAACTTATCTTTATGGAGACATTTATTAAATGTCGGGGGAATATCAAAGAGGTGGAGAAAGAGTTGGGTATTTCTTATCCGACAGTCAGAAATCGCTTAGATAGTGTTATTGAGGCGCTTGGCTACGGGGTGGATAAGGGAACAATTCCTGAAGATGAAAAGGAGAGCTCCTCTGAGGAAAGCCTGCGCAGGCAAAGGATTCTGGAAGCGCTTGAGCATGGGGAAATTTCAGCACAGGAAGCCACGCGTCAAATGAGAAAAGAGATTGCGAAAGATTGAGTAAATAGGATGTAAGGGAGTAGAGAATATGAGCAGTGAAAAAATGAAGATTCTCGAGATGATTCAAGAAGGAAAACTGACTGCAGTTGAAGGAATGGATTTGATGAAGGCGATTGACGAAGGGAATTCCGATACATATTCCTCGCAGATCACTGGAAACGACTTGGTGAAAAAAGATAAATTCGCAACTGGGGAGCGCTTCTTGCGGGTTCGAGTGGTCGGAGACAAAACGTTAAAGGTGAATGTTAATGTTCCACTGAGCCTGATACATTCCGCTTCCAAACTGATCGTTTATGCAATGAGCTTTGTTCCCTCGGATAAGCGCGCAGAGTTGGAGCAAAAGGGCCTTGATTTGGAAGCATTGGACGTTGAGGGGCTCGCCAAAATCTTAGAAGAAACTCTCGATGGTAAGATTGTAGACGTAGAAGTTGCAGACCCAGCAGAGGGAACAATCAAGGTGGAAGTGTATGTGGAATAATAAATCAATGAGGCTGCTAATGGTGCGGGTCAAAGTGCATAGTCATAGGGGATTCGCATTTCCGGTACCCCTCTGGGTAGTGGGTCAGTTTCTGGATGCCCTTACAGATTTGGCTTGGGTTGGCGAGAGTGTCATAAGGCGTATCCCGCTACCCCAAGACGAGAAAGCTCGTAAGCATATGAGCTGGGTTAAAAGCTTTTCTCCCAGCGGTATCATTACGGTGACGAATAGTATGATGAAAGATTTAAGTCAGTACAAAGGGCTAGACCTGGTTGACGTGCAAGCTGGAGAAGTTCAGGTCAAAATAAGTATCAAGTAGATGGGGGAAGCGGATGAAACGTCAGATTTATCGAGTTTTAGTGAGTACACTCGCCTTATTATTTTCGGCTCAATTGCTGCCCATCGTGGCAGCAACCCCTCTTCACTTCTTATGGGCCGGAATAGTCCTTGGTCTTGTCAATTTGATTATTCGCCCGTTGTTGATTATTTTAACTATTCCACTTAATCTAGTCACCTTAGGGGCTTTCACCCTGATTATTAATACTTGGATGATCTTGATTACAAGTGGGCTGTTGCCCGGATTTTACGTGCCAGGGTTCGGAGTTGCGTTCCTTGTATCGATCATCGTATCCTTGGCGAACTGGGGTTTCAAGCAGAAGCAGCTTTAAAAGATGTTGTTGTACTTAAAGATAGGAGGCAATCATACCTCCTATCTTGTTTTTACCTAGCAGGAAGCATGTTCGAATTGCTTCCTGCTTTCTTTGCACTGTCAGAAAATATAAACTAACGTTTACATAATTTCTGCAGTTATGTAGAGTCCCAGGTTATGGGGAGTGTTAGTAGAGAATGTTATCTTTAGGACTTTTTTCATAAAAACACTCCCCATAATAATTTTACTCACATAAAGAATTCAACCATCTCATTAGATCACCGTCTTCTTCCCATTTTGGGAGCCCCTCAGGCACTAAATCTGGATATGCATTTTCAATAGCTTTCCGTTTCATCTCACTATCAGCCCTGGCATATATCTCAGTCGTGGAACAGTCACTGTGCCCCAGAAAGTCACGAATATATATCAGGTTTACTTCTGACTGAAGCAAGTGCATACTTTTGCTGTGACGAAATATATGTGGTGTGACTGGAAACCGGATAGTAAAAGCAGTGTGCACGTTTGCAAGGTCAGCATATTTATTAATAATGTAAGAAATACCCCAACGGGATAATTTCTGGCGTTTCTGGTTTACAAACATGTAACTTTCGGTATCCGCCATCCCTGTGTAGATTTTCTTGGTATTCATATAGGAATCAAGCAGGGCCTTTGAACTGCTTGTGCGTAAATATGTAAGGAATATGAGCACTCTTCTTCCGGGGTGCAGATTTGATAAGGGGTACATAGACTTGATACCCATGCCTGCCCAGAAATTCGGAAAAATCTCTCATTAGGATTTCCTTTTTGTAATGCGTGCATGACTTTTCGAACTCCCCGTAGATAAAGCCGTCCAGCATCGTCTTCGTCAGACGGATTTCGGAGTATCCATTGTAGTGGCAGTAGGCATCGAACCGTTCCAGTTCCCTGGCCTGTTGCTTGTACTTAAAGCCAGTCATCTGTTTTTCCCGGATTAATGTACGCAGAAGATCCTTCAAGTCGCTTTTCCATTCATAAATGTTGCTCATAAGGACACCTCATCTGGGTCAAGTGCGCATCTACGAAGGCCTGAGATGTCAATCATCGTATTAGTTGTGTGGCTACGGTTATATATTAATATAAGGCCTTCTTTTATGGGTCTAGCGTTGGTCATCGTATTTAGTATTTCAATGTTCGATTCATTTTCTGTGTATTTATCTGAAACAGTGATCACAGAAAAAGGAATCGTTGATGGGAATTATTTTTAAGATTTCTGTCTATTCGATTTATAGGTTCTTTTTTTAGCCTGAAAATGATTGAATGGAGCGTATTGGGGGTTTCGCGCCAATATTACACGTTTAGGGAAAAAGATATTATATCTAAAGTTAAGGCAGGGGGCGTACTGCCTCGGTTTACGAGTTACATACATAAAAGCACTTCATTCATGTTGGTGAATGAAGTGCTTTTGCCTTAATCTTCGTTAGCGACTCAAACGTTAAAAGGTCAAAGAGTCATATCCCTACTAATTTGCTTTTAATAGACTGGGCAGAACATTAATGGCATAGAGTGGCACATTGGTTAACCATTCTTCTTGTCGGTAATCCGACATGGAGGTACGGATGGCATATTTGGGATGGTATTTTTGACAATAACTCTTGAGGCTTTTAGCCTGGAGGTTTTCTGAGGCTTTCACTTCAAGGGGCACAATATTCATGTCACTTTGAAAGATGAAATAAGGATTGGCCGCACTCAAGAAGGATCAGGATAACAGGTTTGATTTGGTGTTCATCGACTGGAAGATGCCCGGTATGGACGGTTTGGAAACATCCCGCCGGATTAAGGCCATGGATGGAATAGCCGTTAAGCCGGAGATCATCATGATTACGGCCTATGACCTATCGGAACTGCCCAGTGAGGCCAGTGAGGCCAGTCAAATCGGGATAAATAAACATCTCACCAAGCCGGTAACAGAATCCCAGCTGTTTGATGTTGTGATGGATGTATTTGGTGCCGGCGGGGACAAATCCTTTGCATTTAGTCACGATGGCCATAAAGGTCTGATTTCGGATCGGTCCGCGGATATTAAGGGGGCCAAAATTCTGTTGGTTGAGGACAACGAAATCAATCAGCAGGTAGCACAGGAAATATTGCAGCAAATGGGCATAGAAGTAGATATAGCTGGTGACGGACTGCAAGCTGTCAAAATACTTAAAAAGATTAAATATGATGCAGTGCTGATGGATGTGCAGATGCCGGTGATGGATGGCTACGAAGCTACGCGCCAGATTCGGAACAACCTCGGTTTGGTGAACCTGCCGATTATTGCCATGACAGCCAACGCAATAATCGGAGATCGGAAAAAAAGCATAGACGCTGGTATGTTCGATTATGTGACCAAACCAATCAATCCAGTTGAAGTTCTAGAAGTTCTTGTTAAATGGATTAAGCCCAAAAGCAGGTCGACCTCTGGGACTGACAAATTCAACCGTGAAGGGTTCAATTCTGATAAGCTTCCATGGCCGGATATACCTAGAATATCATTGACAGACGGAATGACCAGACTCGGTGGCAACCGGAAACTATATAGGAAACTCCTCAGCCAATTTTGCGACATTAATATTATCGTACGGCCGCTCTTGATTAATCTGGCGCAAATGCTAGAGAGCGGCTCGATAAAATGCGTGAAACAACTTAGAGTCTTAGATAGTCATTTAAGCAATACCAAGTTAGAAAAACAGTTTCAACAACTCAGGAAAGATGTGGATATGTTTGATATGGACAGCGCCTTAGGCAGATTAAAAGCGATTGCCTCGGCTTTGGAGATTTCTTTATAGATGGGACTGAAAAAATGACTTCATTTGCGGAACAACAAAAGGTACTGATTGTGGATGATACGCCGGAAAATATTCATATCTTGATGGGTATCTTAGAGGATCAATACGATCTGTCGGTAGCGATCAACGGGGAGAAGGCCTTGAAAATTGCGGCGATGGAGTCATCCATGGACCTGATACTCCTAGATATCATGATGCCGGAAATGGATGGCTATGAAGTATGCGCTAAACTGAAAGCCAATCGAAAAACCGCAACCATTCCA
>Ga0209125_1003301_pt1 | contig 11274 bp, 11 predicted proteins | sample BarGraIncub1131A_FD_184503 | JGI IMG/M metagenome (GOLD analysis project Ga0209125, IMG submission 184503) | Arctic peat soil microbial communities from Barrow, Alaska - Barrow Graham LP Incubations 11-31A (SPAdes) (version 2) | ecosystem: Environmental > Terrestrial > Soil > Wetlands > Peat... | reverse complement strand
GTACTGGGCGCTCTTCAATTGTTTTCATTGGACGCTGAACGATGTTCATGTACGCTACTGAATTCCAAAACGACTTTTGTTCTGCTGCCGAAATGTCAGACTTTCCGTAAATTGCTCGTTCAAGATTGCGGTATAAAGGTTCATCAGCGGATCCGCTCAATGCTGGACCCGCAATGCGATTTCGTGTAAAATCTTTTGACTCCAGCCAATCATCATGGCCCCAACCACCATAGTTTGATTCACCTAAGACAACAGTGCCTTTGTATTCTGTGCTGATCCATGGATACCAGGCGAGTCCATTTATCGAGTCAAATTTTGAATCAAGTGATTTATCCATTTACGTCTCTTTTGGTTTTCGTTGTGGCCCAAGGGAGCTGCATGGATTCCCCTAGGCCACTATTTTATAGAAAGGATAAATAATTGATACGACAAATGGAGACGCAAAAAGCTGTGCAAGTGAAATTCTAGGTCATTTGAAACCCCAGCACCTCCCGTTGCTCATCCCAATCATCGGGCAGCGGCTTCAATAGTTTACTCAGCGAGAGTCCATCCGGCTCCTCGCCATTTAGGATCGCAACGGTGATATCCGGAGCAAGAAAAGTAAGCTTGAGCATCCTCGTTACAAATGAATTATCCAGGCGAAGCTTCCTGGACAGAGCCGACACGCAGCTAACACGGCCAGAGTCTAGGCTTTCATTCCACATGCGCGACCTGACAATGGCTTGCACGAGGGGTGCCTGAATCTTCGACTCAGCCTCAGGGATTGCTCCGTCGACTGCGTTGGGGGCAATCACCATCCTTCGGCCGGATTTGCGCTTGAGGATCATGGGGATGAAGATTTGCATGTTGCCACTGGGTTGAATCTGTACGGTAGGGTTTGCGGACATTCTTTTTAACTCCTTTGTTTCATTTCGCAGGAGATGCCCGCGAGGTTATTCACGAGGTCTTCCATGCCTGCAGTCTTCAAGACCAGGTTCAAGCCCGTTTCTCTGATTTCAAGAACTTCAACGAGCAGCTCGATCAAGCGTTGCTGCTCAACGGGGTAAAGGCTGTCCCAGAAGGTGTCCATAGTTTGGAAGGCTTTGGTGATGCTTGCTTCGGTGACTGTATTTCCCAGTAAGATCTTGTGCCGCTTGGTTAGAACATCGGCTCTTGTATTCACAGCGTCGATCTTAGTTTGAATTTCCTTAATTCCCTGCGCCTGGTTCCCTGGCATACTGAGCAACTTGGAAAGCTCCTGTTCCAGCGGGATTCGGGTCGCAAGAATGTCGCTGCGCTGTAACATAAGGCGATCGAGCTCGACCTTTTCCAGTGCATATGTTTTATCAAGGACTCCTGATATAACAAGTGGACTGCGAAAGACCGCTCCGAGCTGCAGGATGACGGCCTTCTCAATATCTGCCGCAGGGATCCGCTTGATGGGACAATCGCTCACGGCCCGTTTGGTGTCCTTCACGCAGATGTAGTAGCAATATCTGCGGCCCTGCTTCATCGTGTAGGTTACTGCCATGGAGCTCCCACAATGTCCGCAGCGTATTACTCCCCGGAGTGGCGAGGATGTTTTGATCCGTGGGCTTGAGCCTTTGTCGCTATTGCTTTCCTGCAAGGCATTTTGTGCTGCTTGCCATACATCCACGTCAACTATGGCATCATGCTCGCCGGGGAAGAATTTCTCCTTGTGTGACACTTGGCCGATGTAGGTGCGGTTCTTAATGAGGCGGTACATGTGGGAGGTGTTCCAAAGAAAACCGCCCTGTGGCCCTCCTTTCTTGGTGGTCCATTGTTTGGTGCGGTAGCCCTGTTCATTCAGGTCCTGGGCAAGTCTTCGCATGGAGCGGATCTGCAAGAATCTCCTAAAGATGTACTCAACGGTCTTTGCTTCGGTTGCATTCACAACAAGTCGGGTCCGTTCTTTGTTTACATCGTAGCCAAGTATCGGAATTCCTCCGCAGTATTTTCCTTTACGCTTTGCTGCTGCAAGCTTATCGCGAATGCGCTCCCCTGCAATTTCGCGCTCGTACTGTGAGAAGGAAATCAGGATGTTTAGGTTCATGCGGCCAGAAGCATCCGTGGTAGAAACCTTCTGTGTCACAGCTGAGAAAAGGACATTCTTCTTTTCGAACCCATCGATCATCTGGGTGAAGTCAAGAATCGAGCGTGAGAGACGGTCGATCTTGTAGACAACCACGACGTCGATTCTTCCTTTATCAATGTCCGCAAGCAGTCTCTTCAATCCTGGGCGCTCGGTGTTGCCACCGGAGAATCCGCCATCGTCGTAGTGATCAAGAAGCTGTGTCCATCCCTGGCCTTTCTGGCTGAGAATAAAAGCCTCGCAGGATTCGCGTTGCGCATCAAGAGAGTTGAATTCCTGCTCCAGCCCTTCTTCAGAGCTCTTGCGTGTGTAGATTGCGCATCTGAGATTGCGCTTTTCCCGTAGCGGGATTTTTGATTCGTCGAGTTGATTGATTTGCTGATTTTCCATTATGCCCCCAGTCCAAAAAATGCCCTGCCATTCCAGTGAGAGCCAGTTATCACTTTTGCGACGGCGCTCAAAGAACGGTAGACCTGATTGTTGAATTCAAAACCCTTTTCCAATGCAATGACTTCGTAGCGCTCAGTGCCCCAGACGCGCACAAATCGTGTCCCAGGGAGTATTCCTTTGCTTTGCCCTGTAGTCGGCGCGACTCGAGTATCGAGCCTTGCTATCGAGTCTTGTTCCGCCCGCTTCCTGATATTGTCCAGCGCTGCTTGCGAGAGTCCGCCATAATGGATCTCCTGAATTCTCCAGGCGAGCTTCTTTAGCAAGAACTGCTTTTTAAACCCAGCCGCTTCCTGGCCTCCATTGAGCTTGGCCCATTCGGCCTGAAGCTCGCTAAGATTCATCTTTTCAAGCTGGGATAGTTGGTACAGCACGGTTTGCTTCTTGCCTTGCGTGGCGCTGTCTTCGTGCCCTTGGATTTGTTTGCTTTTCATTTAGAACCGCCAGTGTGAGAGGTTGTTCATGAATGACGACAATTCCATAGAGATAGTCAAGTCAATCATCGCCAAACCTCCGTACTTGCTGGGATTGCGTCGATTTTGTGCCTTTGCCCGCACACATATTCTGCATACGGAGGATCGCTGTAGCGAGTAATCCGAAGGCCTCATCCACATTGGCTGGAGCACCGTTTTCATTCTGATTGGGTTGTATTTTCCTTGGCTTCACAATTTGGCCTTATCATTTGAAGAGTTTTCGTTCTACCCTCTACTTGGGTTATTTGGGAAATTCAAGGCCGAGTCCTAAGACTTCCATTGAATTTCTACTGGTTTCTTACCGGAATAGTCTCTGGAATGACGGAAACTGTCAGTCTTCCATGTGTATTTTTGCGAGCTTGCTTTTTTTGGGTTCTTTCCAGTGGTATGGGTTTCTCGCTTGCCTTCAATTTGAAGGTCATGTGAGCTGTTGCACACCAGGTTTTTATGGCTGATTGGACTCAGCGAGCAACAACGGAGAAACAACAGAATTCACGGGATTGGAGAGTCAATAATGTCAAAGACTTTAAACACGAGATATTTCTCAAAGCCAAGTGACTTGAGGCGAATTGCACCGGCACGTCTGCTGCAGTTTTTAACCTTGGGCACATCATTTTTTGAAAGCAAGGGTTATGCCCTTCCAGAGAATGCAGACGAACTGGATCATGATGTGATCGGAACCATTCTCGCCGAGCCAGAAGGAATGAGCGAGGAATTTCAATCCGCTCTTTTTCAGGTTAGCGAATTATCGAAACCTGACCAGGAGCTTTTCGATCTTATGGTTCGCATCGTCGAAGGAAAAGAGTGGGCCGAGGAGGCGCATCAAGACATTACAAATGCCGATTTGGCGTTGATGGTGTTCTTAAACGAGCCACAACTCATTGAAGAAGTCCATGCGCAGGACTACATCACCAAGCCAAAGTCTTTTCAGTATTTCCTTGCTGAAGATGATGCCGACCATACGTTTCACAAGCCAAGTGAGGAGACTCTCGCAAGACTGACGGCGGCGTTGAATGCCGGTTTTGTAAAGAAGCGTCGAGGTGAGAACGCCAAGGTCACCATTCGGGATGGCAATGGACCAACCTGCTTTCTGGTACGTCATGGCGAGCAATTCGCAAGGCAGGCTGCAATTCAGCATGGCGAATCGACCAGCGTATTCTTTCGCCCGGAAATGCATGACCTCCTAATCTACAATGCTATGTCTGGCGAATTGAGAATGACGACCAAAGCCAAATGGCAACAGGCCTTGTATCTTGAAACTTTCGGCGACCTCCTATTTGGCAACAAGGACTTCTTTGGAAACTCGCCCCGGTTCAACTTTGACCCCCTTCGCGAGCTGGGTGCCAAGGCCCTTTCCCACGCCGAGTTTCCGGAGATCGAATGGATTGCACTCCGCGAGATTCAATTGCATAGGCCCGGTGGATCCAGGGGGCAATGGGAAATCCGCAAGGCTGACAATCTGTTCGAGTCACTTGATGCTGTCGATGAAACATTGCCTGATGGCGAAATCAAGAAAGTGACTTTTCGTATCAAGCTCAAAAATTCGCCCAGGCCCCGACTCCTAAAGATTGGAAGCGACAACAAGGAAGAGGTCAAGAATGACCAGGACCGGGCGCTCTTCGATAATTGGTTGAAGGCCCGTGGATTTATTGCCGAGGAGAACCATGAAGATGAGTAGCCCTCCTTGTTTCTGGTCTCATTTGGAAAAAACAGGATTCATCGCGCTGAAAATTGACTGGCAACCCTTCCTTGCGATCCTTGGCAAGGGCCATAAGGCCTTGTTCACACCATTGTCAGTGGCAACATCCATTCCTTGTCACGATGAGACTTGTCGAGAAGATTGTCCAGCAGAGATTCAGGAGCATCGAGGAGCATATCGGGCTATCTGTCCTCAGCAGGTGCAACACCCAAAGCCATTGAAACGTGAAGATGTCTTAGAATATCGCCTGAACATTGAAATTCTTCACCCATTGCTTGCAGTTGGCTTGGGGATAAATCATGTGAGTGGGAAAGTTGCGGGTGCACCGTCTACATACCTCATCGGCCGTTCACCTCAACTGATGGGAAATCCAAGAAATCACTACGTCTGCTATGCAACCGCGAAGGCTAAAATTTCGGCTTCAGTAAATGCCATCGCTGCAGAAGAGAAAGGTGCGGGATTTATCTTCTTGCTCCCAACGGCAAAGCATTTCTCGCCAGATCTAAATAGCGTCCTTGCGAAAGCCGGTGGCGATGTATTGGCCCTTAGCGAAATATTGCCATTGGCAGAAACAGGTCTCTTTGTTAAAAGCGCAAATGTGGTAAAGGATCCAGAAGTGGAATACACGGCCACTGCCAAGTTTCCAACTCCCGCGAATTGCACATGGCAGAATATCACCATCGAATTCAAGAACAATGACGAGGTTGATATTCGTGCGCCTGGAGGGATCTGCGAACGATACAGTTATGCGGACCTTGGTATGAAGGACACAAAGAAGACCGGAGCCACGCAGTTCAACTTGCAATGGGTGCTGCTGAGTGGGATTGCAAAGAATCAGGGCGTTTTTCCTGTGCGGGGAAAACCAAACGAGCGCCGCTATCAAAAGCAGAAGCAACTGCTTTGCAAGCGCTTATCCACCTTCTTTGGATCCATTCCTGGCGACCCCATCATTGCAAAGAATGGCACATACACCTGCCAGTTCAAACTCAAACCCCATGGCAATGTGGCCCGGAAATCATCGTTAGCCCAGATGGACATGGAGGCCGATTCTGATATATGGGGATCGTCCTACGATGATTCCGACGAAGACTAAAATCATTCCCTTTGTACGAAGACCTGGATAGCCTCCGGGTCTTTTTTTTTGTGCCCAGCGAAAATTCGCTGGAGCCCTGAGAAATTAATCGAAAAATATTTCTCCAAAATTCGGCTTAAAATCTCCAAAAATGGCGGTTTGCATAATAATTCCGTATTCCCCAAAACCGCACCCAGCGAAAATTCGCCGGTCAGCAATGACGGCTCATGAATTGAGCGCCGGTGCATTGCTCCCGCCGTCAAGCACTCCCGGCCAGACGATGGGATACGACAATGACTACTGGGAATACATACCGGGGATTTGATGAATATGCAGCGAGACTGATCAAAAATAAAGCAAGGCAAATGGTGGGCACCGCAGGGTACACGCCACTTGACCAACAGGATCTGGAGCAGGAGCTGATGGTGGACCTGATCAATAGGCTTCCGCGCTTCAATCCAGCGATTGCAAAGAAGAACACATTCATGATCAGAGTCGTCGAGCATAGAATCGCGACTATCTATGAATCCCGAAGGGCCGGGCGCAGGGATTGGCGTCTTTGCCAGTCTTCGCTCAATAGCAAACTGAACCACAAAGATGGTGACACCTTTGAGTGCATAGATCTCGTTGTGAGCCCCCTAAGCGGCATGGAGGTGGAATCTTCTGTCGCAGACCAATACGCATTCCAGATCGATTTCAAAAAGGCCCTGGGCGGCCTCCCTGAGGATCTGCAGGACCTGTGCATGCGGCTCAAGGTGCAGACGCTCACAGAAATTGCCCAGGAATTGGATGTGCCGAGAACCTCGCTCTATTCGAAGCTCAGGACGATCAAAAATCACTTCGCGGCTCTGCACATGGATGAATACCTGAATGTTCGTCATCCCTCTGAGAATTCCGGTAAGAAAGCACATAGCCGCAAAAAACGCGGTGACCTCAGGCCTGAGGACTAACACACAACCAAGGAGAATAGGATGTCTACACAGACTTACGAGTATCGTTTCGATACTTCCATTCCCATTCAGGAGCTTGAGGACACCCTGATGCTTTCGCTCATTGCAGTGGAAAGCATTTTCGGTCACTCCCGTGTTCGCATGGATGGGCGCTTCGATTTTGACAAGAAGAACCGTCGTTGCCGCATTGATTGTTCTAACGAAGTGGGAACTCATCTTGCCCGCATCTTCACTGGCTATGCAACCCGCGAGTATGGTGAGAATGCTGTGCACATCGAGGGCAGTGAATTCGCTGCGTTTCGTACCCCGGTCCGCAAACCACAAGTGGCGGAGGTTGCACAATGAGCGCCTTGATGACGACCACGTATTCCATGTGGCGGCTCTTCCGCAATTGCAGAAAGGCTTGCGAGCTTCGTTACTTCGATGAGCTGGTTCCCCTGGAGAAAGATGGGAACCTTTCGTTTGGATCGCTCATCCACAATGCCCTCGAAAAATGGCACTCCGTTCACGACATCAAGCAGGTGCTTGAACTGATCGACGCGGCATATCCTGACCGCATCCGTGAAGAGCGTGAGCTCAGCGATTGGAATCTCGCCACGGCCATGATGACCTCCTATGCCGAGTGTTATCCAACCGAAGAATTTGAGGTGGTTGCTTTGGAGAAAAACTTCGAAGGGCCTATCGTCAATCCAGACACCGGATCTGCATCGCGAAGCTTTGTGCTTGCTGGCAAAGTCGATGGCATTGTCAAACAAGGCGAGGAGTATTTCCTTCTTGAGCACAAGACGGCATCCCAGATTGATGCCAGTTATCTCGAACGCTTGTGGACCGACTTTCAGATCATCCTTTATGCGGGCTATCTGGAACAGACCATGGGCATCCGCATTTCGGGAATCATCTACAATGTCCTGGTCAAGGCAAAGCTCCGTCAATCCAAGGGCGAAACGGAAGAAGAATACCAGACAAGGCTTGCCGAGCTGATTGCCAAATCCAAGACTGGCAAAAGCAGCGCAAAGCGTAAGTTGCCCGAAACCGACACGGAGTTTCAGGAGCGCCTGGCCGAGAAATACAAGGAGCCAGGGATGTTCCACCGAGAGGTGCTTTACATCTCACGCGACCAGTTTGCCGAACTCAGAGGCGAACTTTGGGAACTCTCCCAAGCGCTGCTCGATGCACGCCGCCGCAAGGCTTTTTATAAAAACACCAGCTACTGCTTCCAGTACAACAGGCCCTGCGCCTATTTCCCGCTTTGCAGTTCCGGTGGGAACCCCAACGTCATTGAAAACCTGTACCAGAAGGTGGCTCCACATGAAGAGCTGCGTGAAGGTGAACTCGAATCCACACCCCAATTCTGAATCACAAAAGGAGTAAGCAATGCTACCGACAATCAAGACAAAACCGAAGGCGTCACTGTTCGATCTGACCGCCCTCGTATATGGGCCAAGCAAGATCGGAAAAAGTACCTGGTGTTCCAATGCCCAGAATGCTTTGTATCTGGCGACGGAGCCTGGCCTGAATGCTCTCGAAGTGTTCCAGGTGAACATCACCAATTGGGAAGAAATGCTGCAGGCATGTCAAGAGATCGCCGAAGGCAAGCATGAGTTCAAGACAATTGTTCTTGACACCGTGGACAATGCCTACCGCATGTGCTCCGAGCATGTCTGCAAGAAGTTCAAGGTCGAGCATGAGTCCGATCTGGGATTTGGAAAAGGCTATGCGCTGATCAACAACGAGTTTCAGCGCGTGTTGAACAAACTGGCGTTTTTGCCTTATGGCTTGATCCTCATTTCGCACAGCCATGACAAGGACATTGAAACTCGCACAGGAACGCATACTCGAATCGTGCCCACCTTGCCTGAGAAGGTTCGCAAGATCGTGACTGGGCTTGTCGACATGATTCTGTTCTGTGATCTCGAGATGAAGACTGGCGAGGATGGCAAGCCAGTGTGGACTCGTGTGATGCGCACGAAGCCAAGCCCCAATTACGATGCAGGCGATCGGACCGGTAAGCTACCAGAGGTGTTGCCACTGGAATTCTCAGCCTTTGAAAAGGCATTAAACGCAGCAACAGCTCAGCCTGCACATATCCCAGCGACAGCGGCAGCTTCAACCGCAACCGCGTCTGCGGCAAGCGTTGCCAAACCCACCATGCAACCCAAACGATAAGGAGTGAATACCATGGAAAACTATGGCCATGACCTGAATGACAATGATCTGGATCTTGCGCAGTTCGATGATGACTTCGCAACGGCAGAAGTGGAAGACAAGGACTACGATTCCGTTCCGGATGGCAAGTACCAAGTCAATGTAGACCGTGTTGAAATCACACGGTCGCAGACATCGGGAAACCCTATGCTCAAGTGGACGCTCCGCATCATCGCTCCAGCTTGTAAGGGGCGGTTGCTGTGGCGCAACAATGTGATGGCGACGAAAGAGAACATCAAATGGTTGAAGCAGGATTTATTTGCCTGCGGACTTCAGTTGCAAAAGCTTTCTGACTTGCCTGGGCACCTGGAAAACCTTTTGAACGTGAAGCTCGAAGTCACCAAGCGCACCCGTGGCGAGAACGAGAACATCTACTTCAATCGCCGGATCCACATTGACGACGATGGCTTTGCTGCAGGGATGCCGCATGGTCACTTTCCATCGTTTTAATGGTTGGCGCTGAATTCATTATCGCCGTCGATTCGCGGGAACAGGAGCCCTGGGGGTTCTCTGTTCCTGTGGTTCGAAAGAAGCTGGATGCAGGCGACTATTCCGTCGTCGGCCTTGAAGCCCATGTCGCAGTAGAACGTAAGTCGGTCCAGGATTTTCTTGGGACCGTCATTCGTGGGAGAGATCGCTTTAGGCAGGAACTCCTGCGCTTGCAGGGATATGAATTGGCTTGCGTTGTTGTGGAAGGGAACTTCAGGGATTTGTTGGATGGCCGGTATGTCGGAGGTGCGCACCCTCATGCGGTCGTTGGCTCTGCGCTATCCATCATTGTCGACTATGGAATCCCCGTTTACTTCTGCTCTGACCGGCAGGCAAGCTGTCGGTTCGTTGAAGAACTCTTGACTCGTTTTCACCGGAGATTTGCTGAGTGTCCATTAGAAATAAAAACCCCGCAAAGCTCCGGGGCAGAATAGAGAAAGTCTTTTATGCAGGCCCCAAGTTTTCTGCAGGTAAGCTCCGCACAAGCGAGGGCGACTTGGTTTCATTTGCAGGTAACGTCTACGCCCAGGAGCAGCAGTCGGTTGTTCTGGAAGGGAAATGGATCACCGACCCTAAGTACGGACAGCAGTTCAAGGTGGACTGCGTGATTCATGATATCGAGCTCGATTCCGATGGGCTTGTACACTACCTCTCCAATCATCCGGAGATCAAAGGCGTTGGCCCTGTCAAGGCTCGCAAGATCGTGGACACCCTTGGAGCGGACTTTGAAACTACACTGATCGAAAACCCCGCAAGGATAGCGGAGATCGGTCAGATCAGCCTCGACAAAGCCCTGGCCTTTAGGCTTGAATGGTTGAAGTCGCGCAAAAGTAACGCGGTTCTTACATGGCTATCATCCTTTGAATTGACTCACTTCCAAGCAAAGACCTTGGAAGAAAAATTGGGAAGTTCCTGCATGGATATCTTGCAGGATAATCCGTATTTGATCGCAAGGGAGATCCGTGGATTTGGATTCAAGAAGATCGACAAAATCGCCCGCAAAATGGGAACACCCAAAGAGCATCCTGGCCGACTGGAAGCCGGTGTCGAATTCTGCCTGAGCGAAGCTCTGAACAATGGACATTGCTGGATGGAGTACGAGGAGCTTGTAGACCAGGCGAATCTCTTGTTGGTCATGGATGCGTTAGATAGCAGAGAGCGGATTGAGGCGGCGCTGGATGCCTTGGTGGATAAGGCTCGGCTGAGTTGCAATTCCGAGCATGGACGTATCTTGATTGCGTTCCAGTATCTACTGGAGCAGGAGAAGGATCTTGCCAATCGTTTCAATCGATCGACATCATTGAATCCACATTTCAAGGATGAGTCACAACTGAACGCCCTCATTTTCCAATGCTGCCAGAAGCTAAATGAAGAGCAGCTTGCGGCAGTTCGCATGGCGCTTTCCAATTCGGTCTCCGTCATTTCGGGTGGTGCCGGATCGGGTAAGAGTTTCACTGTTTCGACGATCAATGCCATCTGCGAAGCGCATGATGTCGAGGTCATTCTATCAGCTCCAACGGGGAAAGCCGCCAAGCGCCTTGAGGAAATCTCCGGTCGTGAGGGAACAACGGTTCATCGTCTGCTCGGTTATGATGGCAAGAGCTTTGCCAGAAATGCTGAGAACCCCATTGAAGCCGACGTGCTTGTGGTCGATGAATTTTCGATGGTGGATGTTTCCCTTTGCTGGCAACTTTTCGAGGCCATTGATTTTAGCCGGACCGCACTCATTCTGGTTGGAGACCACAATCAGTTGCCTCCTGTTGGGCCCGGCAATGTGTTGCGGGATCTGATCCAGAGCCGGGTTGTTCCAATGGTCATTTTAAATAAGGTCGTTCGACAGGCTGGTG
>Ga0209125_1003300_pt1 | contig 11277 bp, 7 predicted proteins | sample BarGraIncub1131A_FD_184503 | JGI IMG/M metagenome (GOLD analysis project Ga0209125, IMG submission 184503) | Arctic peat soil microbial communities from Barrow, Alaska - Barrow Graham LP Incubations 11-31A (SPAdes) (version 2) | ecosystem: Environmental > Terrestrial > Soil > Wetlands > Peat... | reverse complement strand
ACGATGCATTCAACCGCGTAACGGAACAGTGGATCTCCATTGATTCCGATCATTATTCGTATACTTCCTTTAGCTATGACAAAGTAGGAAACCGTATCCAGCAAAAGTCAGGAATCGATGCGGTCGCCCTCTGGAGCGTGCCTACTGCCTGCATCACTACGGACAGCACGTATTATCCGAACGGGAAACTCAAGAGCGTTACGGATAACGAAGGAAGAAAAGCAAACTACTATTATGATGCCGACGGCAACATGATAAAGACAGAGCAGTACACAAGCGCTGCCGTATTCAACACAACTGAAAGTGAATACAATTACCTGGAAAAGCCTGTCACTATGACTGTCCATATAAGGGCAGGGGATTTGACCGGAAATGACTTCGCTGACAACACGGATACTCTTCTGACCACGTACTTCACCTATGACAAGAACGGCAACGTACTGACGGTCACGACCCCCAATGCCGTTACCACACATTTCACCTATGACAATCTGAATCGTCAGACTCAAACCAGCACAACAAACACAGACGAATACGGCCAGACCGTACCGGTTTCAACTTCTATCACCTACACATGGGATGGCAAAGTTCTGACTTCTACGGATGCGAATGGGAACCTTACGTCAAATGAATACGATGAAAGAGGACTCCTTATAAGAACTGTCGATGCAAGCGGAAACACCACGGCAAAGTATTACGATACGGCCGGAAGACTCATAGCTGTTGTCTCACCGCTGAACTATGATTCCCAGAAAATGCTCGATCAGATGAGCCGTACCGAGTATACCTATGACCAGATGGGACGGGTCATAACCATCACCCAAATCTATTATGACAACCGGACAAGTCAGTGGATCACCTTTGTCGAAAAGGCGTATCAGTACGATAGAGTGGGAAATGTCACAAAAGAACTCGATGCCCTGGGCTATGCTTCCGGAACAGGAACAACAACTGCCGAAAAAATTAATTCCGGATATGGCATACTATATTTCTATAACCTGGCAGGCAAAGTCACTGCTAAGCTTGCTCCTCCTGTTCAAGAAGGCGGTGCAATCTATGCGGTACAATACAATTATGATGCATTAGGAAGAGTCACTTCAAAAAGCAACGAGAGAGGTGTAAAAACCAATTATGCTTATGACGGTGCCGGCAGGTTGCTGTCTGAAACAGTCTTTTCTTGGTCAATTTCTGCCTTGCTGACCCTGAAGACCTACACCTATGACCTGCTGGGCAATATTTTGACACAGACGTACGGGAACGGCAACACGGCCACCTTTGTGTACAACGGTTTGGGAAAAGTACGGCAGACAACCACTCCCGGAGATGCGACCATCCCGGCTCTTACCGTATATAGCCAGTACAGCACATCCGGAAATCTTGCCAGGACGTGGACATCCACCGGCAGGCAGGAAGTCTACACCTACGACAACCTGGGCAAAGTCCTCTCAAAGACACAAAGCGCCACAGACGGCAGTAGTGCTATAACTGTTACTTACCGGTATGACAAAAACGGTAATCTGCGGTTTGCCACCGACGGCAACGGAAATGTGACGTCCTATACGTACGATTCTCTGAACCGCGTGCTCACACAGACACAGGGAAGCGCGGCCGACGGCTACCAGACCGCTACAAAGACATACGATGCGAACGGAAATGTATTGACCACCACCGACTGGCGCGGGAATATCTCAACAAACGTCTATGATGCGATGAACCGCCTGATCGAACAAAAAGACGCTTACAACCATACGGCACAAAGTTTTACCTACAATAACAACAGTGTGCAGGTCACATCGACTGATGCACTCGGACATATGACAACCTACGTCTATAACAGGCATAACCACTTGATTCAGACGATCGATCCGGCAGGTCACTCGACAAGCCAAATCTATAATGACTTAGGGTTAATCGACAGCAAAACCGATGGGAACGGAAACATCACATATTACAGTTACGATGAGTTAAATCGCCTGACCAGTGTTTTCAACGATACGGATGCCTGGGTCGATTATCAATATGATCTCAATGGCAATCTGATTTCGATGCGGATTAGCTTCTATGATGAGATAGCGGATGAAGAATATGTTGTCAGCGAGACCCTCTACGAATACAACGCCGCCAACCAGCTCGTCCGCAGCATAAAAGACGGCGGAAGAACAGGCACCGCCGGAAACTACACCTACGATCTGTCTAAAGTCCAGAGCTGCACCTACACCGCAGACGGACAGCTAGCAACTAAGACAGACCGGAACGGGATCACAACTACCTATACCTATGATATACACGGAAGACTTCTTTCCCAGTCCATCGGCGCACTATCGATAAGCTATACCTACGATAGTAACGGAAACGTCCTTACGATAACGGACGGAACCGGCACGACAACAAGGATCTACGATGTATTCAATCGCACAACGTCAAAAACCGTCCCCTTTATCGGGACAAGCACCTATGTCTACGACATCACCACCGGCATGGATGCCGGATGCACGGCACAGACGACAACGGATCCGAAGAACAACGACACCCTTAAAATTTATGACCGGGTCGGAAGACTTTTCCAGGTCATAGCCGACGGGATGACAACGGTCTATACCTACTTCGATAACGGCAGCGCACAGAGCGTCGTGTACAGTGACGGATCCAGGGAAGACTACACCTATACCGACGATAACCGTTTGGAGACTCTCATAAACACCAAAGCCGACAGCACAATTATCGATTCCTACAATTACACCTACGATGACGCACATAATCTTCTGACAAAGATCGATGCCCGGGGCACGACCACATATACCTACGACAGCCAGAACCGCCTCCTAACTGTAACGGAACCAAGCGGCAAAGTAACAAACTATACCTATGATGCATCCGGTAACCGCCTGACCCAAACGGTAGTCCTGGGAACGGATACAACCGTCACCTCCTACACATACGATTCCCAGAACCGCCTGACTGGTACCGCGGAAGTGCTAAACGGTGTAACCACGGAAACGGTAGTTTACACATACGACAATAATGGTAACCAACTCTCCAAAACCAGTACTGCCTATATCGACGGCATCGCACAGACCGCAGTAATAGAACAGACCAACACCTATGACCTCTTTAATCAGCTGATAAGCACAGTGACATCCAGTGGAGTGACCGTTATCAATACCTATAACGGAGACGGTCTGCGCGTCGGTAAATCTGTCAACGGATCCCTGACCCGTTACCTGTACGAATATGACAAAGTCGTACTTGAAGAGAATATCTTCGGTGATCAGACTGGGCGCAATATCTACGGGATCAACCTTCTGACCCGCCAAGTCGGAATAGATATGTTCATCTACATGTACAACGGACATGCTGATGTGACAGCCCTTTTGGACACCACCGGAAATGTCGCCGCCACGTATTACTACGACGCATTCGGCAACATCCTGGATCAGACCGGAATTTTGAGCAACAACATCCTCTACGCCGGCTACCAGTACGATTTTGAGACAGGTCTCTATTACCTGAATGCTCGCATGTACGACCCGATTACCGCACGATTCATGCAGGAAGACACATATACCGGACAGTATAGCGATCCGCTTAGTCTCAACCTGTATACCTACTGCCACAATGAGCCGCTGATGTATTCGGATCCGACGGGACATACTGAATTAACCTCCGACGGGTCATATCCGGCTGGCATGCCGTCCAATATTTATAACATGCTTGTAGAGAAAAAGGCTGCTGTAGAGGCAAAAAAAGTAGCTGTTACATCTGACGGTTACAACCAAAATATTCAATACAGAGCGAAGACTGCAGCGGCAAATGGACTTTCGACTAAAGAGAAAAATAGTGTTACAAATAACTTAAAAAAAGAAGTCATTGTTGTTTCGGGAAGCGAATATCAATCATCACTTCAAGTATATACTAATGTTGAGGAACACCTAATAAAACCAAGTATTTCGGGTCTTTTACTCAGTTGGACATGCGGACTTACTGGTGGTGCATGGTATTCTGGTTATACTGGAGTTTACAATGCACTTGACCTTGTCCATGATTACTCGAGTTCCATTGACCCGAATGCCAGATTCAAATACAATTTTATTGAACCTGCCATTGCCCAATTATCAAAAGCAAAAAAAGATCAAAAGGAAAACGTAACTTGGATGGTTTCAAGTACAGGGTATTCTGAAAAGGACCTAGAAAATTTTTCTCAAACAGCGGAAGACCTTGATGTAAAACTTGTTCTATTTACCAATAAGAAAGAACTGAAAAATTACATAAACACTGGGGATGTTGGCAACGAGGAAGGAAATAGAGAAAAGAAAATTGAAGCCATGTCATTTTTTGCACACGGAGCAGATGGAGCGGTGATGTTGGGATATGAACAAAAAAATGAGATTGAGTTGCAGATAGATGCAAATGATATTGAAGACATAGATCCCAATGCGTTTTCTGAATCCTCCATGACATCCTTTTACTCATGCAATTCAGCAACACCAGATAGAAATGACAATGATAAGGTTTTTGCTCAAGCGTGGGCAGGTCTAACCGGAACCGAAACAATCGGCTTTTGGGGAAAGACAAATTATGCGCCTGCAAATTATAAAGAAAACAAAGAGGCAATTACTGCTGCGAGAGAAGAAACAGGGTACGATAAGAATGGAGAATTCGTTTGGCCGACCTGTGGTCTTCTAGATGACGGTTCCGGTCCGACAACAATGATCTATTATGACAAAGATGGAAATATGAAGTAAAAATATGGAGGTAAGTATGAAGAAGAGACTGTTATGGATTGCAGTGATCATTTTTGCAATCGTGATTATACCGATAGTAGTTTTTCAGACGATAAAGCTTGCAACAAGGCCGGCAAGTATTTCCCTTGAGGAAGCTCGAAATTTGCCTCTTGAGGAAGGACAAGAAATGTATACCGCAGTGTATGATCGGTATTATTACGGTTGGGCCGCATGTTTTGACGGTAAAAAAGCAACTGAATATGTTTATGACGATGATGAGAGATACCCATGCGAGATCTTTGAGATCAGAAACGATTCGAAAATTCGTCATTTTCAGAACTTAGAGATAAATTATGTAGTTATTGTGCGTGATACTGGAGAAGAAACAAAGCAAGGGTTTAGAATTGTTGTGGTAGATGATTGGTATGTGCTTGAAGAAGAGGATGAATGAGGACATAGAGTAGTCACGGGAGTATTTGACACATGCATGCAAAAAATCAGCAGATTGGCCAATGATTTGAACTATTTTCCGATTTTTAGCGAAGAGAGGCTTGATGATCATGCAACTGTCCGCTATGGTGACGGATCAATAGAAGACTATGCATATACCGACGATAACCGTTTGGATACACTCACCAATAGAAAAGTCGACAGCTGGAATGAGTCGACTTTTGTTGAGTATAAAAATGTAACCTATAGTCATACAAAGAATTCTTGCGCAATTTAATGAGAAAAACCAAGCTTAAAACATTAGTTTAAGACACTTATATATGATATATTATCTTACAATAAATATATTTATATTAAACAATCATTTATTGAAAACTCATTTTGTGATCCTGAAAATATCTTGAAAGTCATTTGCAAAAGTATACATAAACAAACATGATAAAAGAGCGTTGTTTTGTGTTTGTATAAGCATATAATTATATTTATAAATATGTGCAATAATTACGTGATGTTTGCAGACACATTTGTGAGATTTTGCAACTGATAATTTCATTTTTGAGCAAACAAAAAGCCCGCATCCCTTACAGCAGGGCACTGAAAAACTTCTCAGATATTTTATCTGGGGAGTTTTTTAGCGTCTTTGGGATAGACGTTTTTGATACAGTTGTTCTGAAAGTGAAAAAAAGCATATAAGTAGCGCTGCGGGTGTACTTACCTCGCTGCTTTTTACTGAATTTCAAGCAATTTAAGAATTCGTTTTACATTTACTGCAAAAATGGTCATGGCACCCTGCAGCTGTAGCCCCATGAGTCCAGAAGACTTTGCCTTACCATATCCATGTGCGTTCTTAAGTTCGCTGTTTTTTGCTTCGATTTTGTATCTTTCCCTTGCCCGTTTCCGAAAGTAATCACTGTCTTGAAACTCTTTTTGTTCGTCTCGAAGATCAGATTGGATTCTAATATTGTATGTTTTGAATTGAGCACCTTCCTTATAGCACCCTTTACGAAGTGGACAAATTTTACATTTTTCCACATCGAAATAGAATACGAATCTTGGACTTTTCCCATCTTTCGGATGATACTGTCCGGCTTTTCTGACGCTCATATGTCCGGCGGGGCAAACGTACATATCGGCATCCTTATTGTATTCAAATTCTTTCTGGGATGTTCGCCGTCCATAGGATTTGAACAGGCGTTCCCGGGCTATCAACTGAATTTTGCGTTCTCTCGTGTATTTTTGGTTATTTGTGTCCGAATAGGCCGCATCCCCGATGACTTCCTGCACATCCATTCCGGCTCTTTCGCTTTTCTCGATGAGTGTTTGCAATTGTTTTCCGTCGTGTCTTTCTCCTGTTGTGATAGTGGCCGCCGTAATAATTCTTTCCTCGGTCATCGCTAAGTGTGTTTTGTAACCATAAAAAGAACTATCAGCCGTCTTGTGGCCGATCCTTGCTTCTGGATCGGCAGAAATGCAGCGATTCTCGAGTATATCTTCCATTGTCTCTTCTAGGACATTAACATTTTCACAAACGATGGGGTATTGGATCAGCTTTTTGTCTGCCTTAACCACTTCTACAAGTTCAGTACTGTATTGGAGAACCTCTGTAATACTAGAATCTGTCTGAGGACGTACCGGCAATTGCTCTGCTTTTACACCATAAGTCCTACAGATTGTCTTTCGCAGACTATTTGCCCTTTCGACCAGAGCGTCGTGATGTGATAGAAGATTGTAACGAGCATATGTATGCGTCGAGTCGACAATAATCGCTTTGCTTTTAATAACGCCCTTTTCCAATGCTATTTCGACGGTTTTGCCGATAAGCATATCTAAAATCTCCATATTCTTTAGTCTTTGCTTTCGAAATTTGGTCAGAGAACTCGGATCTATTACATTTTCTTCTGGAGCCATATCCAGGAAATATTTCATGGCCAAATCGCAGCGTGATCTTTCGACCAGATCTACATCGGAAAGATCGTAAAGAGCTTTGAGAAACAAATATTTAAACATCCGAATCGGATCGATGGCTCCTCGCCCGTTATCCGGACAATAGTTCTTCTTGAGTTCGTCGTACACGAACGAGAAGTCGACCAACTGCTTTATCTTTCTTAGTTTGTGATCTTGGGGAACAATGAGATCGTAGAGCTGGAGATAGGGGCTCAGTGGGATTTCCGGTTGCATTAACATATCCATCACCTGCTTTAAATTGTTGATTACATTATATAACATATTGATATACAATTCAATTCATTGGAGATTTAAAAAAACTCTCTGGATATTCTCCAAAGAGTTTTTCAGTGCCCTGCCTTACAGGCTGTAGGCTTATCGTTTGGAGCCGATTAACGGATTCGAACCGTTGACCTGCTGATTACAAAAAATTTTAAGGGCTTTTTGAAGCGCTTTATAAATCCCTGTAAAGTCTACGGAATACGGCGTCAGCAGACTTTTTTAGTTTGTAGCTTTTTGTGTCTTTGTGCAGGTTTGAGCATAATTTATGCTCAAATTATGCTCAAGTAAATAGGCGAAATATAATATTACAGATATCGTCTTTGGTCAGCCGCACGTTTGCGTCGTCCCCACGTAACATTTTCGGAAAGGGAGCGGCTTATCAACTGAATAGTCATAGCGTTTTCAGTTAGTCTGTCTATTTATTTACCCGGAGGATCCTCATCGTAGCATGGTGGGGAATCTCAAACGACGGCGGTGCTGCTTGATGGAGCATCTCGATGTGTTCGTGTTCGAATGCCCGGATTTTATCTTCCGGAAGGGATGCGCCAATGCCGCGGCAAGCCCGAATCCGTCCATTCCATGACTCTCTTGTAAAACGAACCGGTACGTCAAATGCGAGTATGTTTTCGACCGTAAAAAATCCGTCGGCCCAATCCGGAGCTGTTATCGGCATTCTTTTGTAGCGGCATCCCGTCCAATCGGGGTTATATTTGAGTATCAGTTCTTCGCTTTTCGCAGCGATTTCACTCTCGTCCGGCAGCCATGCCAGAAACATCTCCGCAAAACGTCCTCCGGGCTTAAGCATGCGTGCTATTTTCGGAACAACAACTGCGGCATCAAAATAGAGAAAACACTGACATGCTGTAATCACGTCAAATGACTGGTCCGGAAAATCAACGTCTTCCGCGGCCGCCGTACTATAGGAAATATCCATATGCTGTTCCGCCGACAGTCGTCATGCTGCTGCTATTTGATTCGCGGAAATATCCGTCCCGACAAATGATGCGCCGAATCGATAGAGATTTCTCGGCAAAACGCCTGTTCCCGTCCCGAGATCAAGTACGCTTTGTCCCCGGACGCAAAGTCCGAGATTGACGATCTTCTGATAGAACTCTTCCGGATACAGATCTCTGTATATAGCATAGTCACCCGAAGTCTTTCCCCAGTCGAAAGCCTGCCCGTTATCAATATCTTTGCTTGAAATCACTTTGCCTCCTATTCACCGTCATAATATGATATGTTTTTGAATCTTTTGAGGCGGCAGTTCATAAACACCAACACAGTACTAATTTTTCCCCTATGTACACATTATATATCAATACACTCATTTCGGTATATGCAGCATACCCACTGGTGACTTTGTTGTCCAATTAAGCCTGATTCATATAAGTAGAGATTACAATTTTTACATAATGTATTGTCAAAAAAGGCAAGCCTTTATAAATTCATGAATTAAAGGGTGTGGTACTTCAATCGTTGAATTTGTTTGCGGTACAAAAAGAGTAGCAACAAAAAATTTGTTTTCTGGTATTTCAATTATTCGGATATCATCATCTTGGTCTACGCCAGAAATTAGTAAACTTGGATGATTAAGTTCATTCCTAAATTGAGGGTTAATACCAAAATTACAATAATAATTCTCGGAAATCTCCTTTTGATTGTAGCATAAGAAGGCTTTTGAATCTTCTTTCAAGAAGACTTGCATTTTTTTGCCTGCTAATGAGCAAACAAGTTTACTAATAAAGAGGGAAGATGCGTTTGCATCATATTCTTCATGTTGCGCTTCTTTTACACCAAGTATATTCCTTGCAAATTCAATAATCGTATGTTGAAAACCTCCACATGTACCAAAGTGAGGTATATTATTAACACGAGCATATGTAATTGCATACAACGCACCTTCAAGACTCAAAAATGGACTACCAGGTGCACTCCAAATACCACAATATTTTTTTAACAATTCATCTCTATTTTGCTCAACCATTAACGTATTAACCCATTCATAATCAAAATCGTATCCAAACTTTTCTTTCACATGCTCAAGAGAATCATTCAATTTTACATGATTCTGATAACCCTCGCGATATTCTCCAACTATAGCAATTGTGTTCTTCATTTTATTAATCTCCCTCTTCTTTAAAATTTTATTTTCTTCAAATATCTTACGATTTCTTAGATCTTCACATTTTGTTCAGAGAGCCTCTTGCCTATATACCCCAATTCAACATAAAAATGTCAGGACCAGCCGTTGACAAGTATTAAGAAAGGTAGTTTCCTTTTCTTTTTTCTTTATTACCGCGAATACATATCTACGTCATTTGATGTGAAATAACAGTTTGTTCCGTTCCAATTTTGTTTTCCAAATTGAAAGTGGTAACTTCCTAAACTAGAAATATTCCAAGAAGTTGAAACGTTTGTTGGACTTGTTGATACATACGTTAAGTAAGCGTGCGCTGCTCTATGTCGTTTTGTCTCAAATCACAAAGAACAAAATCTAAAAATAGTATCTTTATCTATCCATCCGTTGGTTTATTGTTTCCGCCCGCGAAAAATGACCGAAGGAAGTTTTGTTGCCTGACTGAAAATTGCTCTGTATAATTGACCCATTTGTTTTGTCATAACACATTCTCCTCCAGCCATTTTGCCACTCCATCGTTGGTATTCGCACCAATAACAGCGGTTGCTTTAGCCTTAACCTCGTCTTTAGCGTTAGAAACGGCATAGCATTCATCACATGCAGCAAACAATGGTAAGTCATTTAGGTTATCGCCAAAGCCAATCACCTTGCCAAATCTGCACTGCCTGCGAAGAAATTCCACAGCGTTGTATTTTGATGCTGTGTCGTTAAATACTTCCATATACCACGAATCATCGCACGAATAAATATCTTGATACATTTCAATACGAAGTCCGCTTATTGTTTTAATTTCATTATAGAGACGGCTAATATTCTCATGGGTATCCAAATAACAAAAATAGATAATATCCGTATCGGCATTCGCAAAATCGTCTATCTGCACGAATTTCTTGTTATACTTTTGCACCCGCTCATCTATAAAATTATGCAGGGCATTGTTGTAAACGCGCTCATAATAGGTGATAAGTTCGTCCTCTGAAAGGGCATACATAAGCCCTGTTTGCTCTACTTTCTTCATAGCTGAAAGAATTTGTGTTATTTTTTCTCTTGCAAGCATTTCTTTTTTCACATATCTCTTTTCCTGCATATCGAAAATCAAGACACCATTCATAAGAATTACCGGTATGTTTATTTTCAAGCGCTCAAGCATAAAAACCGATGTTTCCGCCGTTCGAGCGGTTGCCACGGAAAAATAAACACCTTGAGCGATCAATTCGTTCAGAGCATTTATAGTGTATTCAGATAATTCGGCGTTGCCGTCAAGCAATGTACCGTCAAGGTCGGATATGTAAAGCGTTTTCATTTTAGCCTAAGCCACCTTTTGTTTTTTATTTCGAATATTCCATATTCGTTCTATAACAATGCGACCGCGCTGGGGAATAACCTGCCTTTATTGCAACACGCTGTGAAATTATGTTGCTACAATCTGTGCTGTAAAATATAGTGTCAAGAATTATATCATATTTGTAATTTGAACGTCTGTTTTCATCAATATCTTTCGAATTCTTCTTTTTCCGAATTCTTCTTTGGTTTTTTCATAGATACATTTCGCTCCATCACCTTGATACACTTTTTCAGACAAGCAAGTAATGGGGCTTTATCATTGGTGTCATAGTAGTGCAGAAGTGATTGATTAAACTCTCCGGCATTTTTTGAATCAATCGTCAATAAACCTTTGCCATTCTGTATTAGTATTTTATTAGCAATCATTGTTGCCGTTCTTTTGTTTCCATCCCAAAACAG
>Ga0209125_1003299_pt1 | contig 11279 bp, 14 predicted proteins | sample BarGraIncub1131A_FD_184503 | JGI IMG/M metagenome (GOLD analysis project Ga0209125, IMG submission 184503) | Arctic peat soil microbial communities from Barrow, Alaska - Barrow Graham LP Incubations 11-31A (SPAdes) (version 2) | ecosystem: Environmental > Terrestrial > Soil > Wetlands > Peat... | reverse complement strand
AAAATTCCAACAATTATATACGGCAGCCATAGACATGACGGCCTAGTCAGCGTATCAGACCTTCGTTAATATCATTACTAGATTAAGCAATCATTCAGTAATTTGGATATATAATTATTATCGAAAAGGAGAATATTTATATGCCTAAAGATGAAAAACAAGATGTTGATAAACTAGTTGATGCGCCAAAAACCGCAAAAATTGCCGAGACAGAGAACCAAGTAGTTACTACTCCTCCGCATAAGGCAAGTCCATTGCTTTTAATAATAGTAGCAATCCTTTTGTTTTTTATAGTCGCCGTCGGGGCTGGAAGTGCTTTAATGTTGATACGTTCAAATCAGATGCCCCATCGTGGAGAAATGATTATATATGGTCAGCGAAACATGCCTTTTTCGAACCATATGTACATAGAAACCAACTCCTCCAGCAGCACTACAAATAGTATTATTAGTTCTGGAGTCGTAATCTCAGTGAGCGGCAGCAGTTTCGTCATTGCAGGTAATGGCAACCAAACAACTATCAATACAACTGGCGACACAACCTATAATACGACCAACAAGAAAGTCTCTGTAAATGATAGCGTGATTGTGGCTGGTGCAAAATCAAATGGCACCATAACTGCAACCGACGTACGTATTATGAATTTCTAATTAAGACCTAGAAGTTTTATAATAAAAGTATGAGTGGAATAGAAAGAGCTTTCAAATTAATTGACCGTAAAGGCTTCGTCCCCAAATCGTTGCGCGATAGGGCTAACCTAGATGTTCCCTTGCCTATTGGCTTTGGACAAACCATCAGTCAACCTTCGACAGTGCGCTTGATGCTAGAATGGCTGGACGCTCGACCAGCCGACAAAATTCTTGACGTAGGTTCGGGTTCGGGTTGGACTACAGCACTATTATCCGAAATAGTTGGACTAAGTGGTAAAATATTTGCCGTTGAGAGAATACCAGAATTGGTTGACTTCGGTAAAACCAATTGCATAAATAGCGGAATAAAGAATGCTAAATTTTTCCAAGCCGTTAAAAACTATGGTCTTCCAGAGTACTCTCCGTATGACCGTATATTAGTCAGCGCTTCTGCCAAAGAACTACCGCAAGAACTAATCAACCAACTAAAAATTGGTGGTAAATTAGTGATACCTGTCAAAAACGACATTCTAAAGATTACGAAAACGTCTGAAAAAAACTACAAACTCACAACTCATCCAGGATTTATATTTGTGCCCCTACTAAATCCAGCAGGCTAACTTGTCATTTTTTGACTAGTCGTCATACTCTACTTCGGAATCTGTGGTTGTATTGGTTTGTAAGGTTTTGGCGCTTGTATCAATACCCGAAGATGAAGTTACTGGCGTCTGCTGACTAGTCATATTTGTTTTAGAAGTACCAGCTATAACTTCGATATCCTGATAAGGAAGCGCGTTATAATACTCAACAAAAGCAACTATCCTATATTTTCCAGGTTTGAGAAATAGATTTGGCCATGCAGCAAAATTACCATTTACTGTTCCGCCAGCCACAGTAATGACCTGACGCTGTTCTTCAGGACAGTTTTCCTCTAAGGCATAGTCATGCTGTCGTACCCATTTATTGTTTTCTTGACGATAAACCGCTAGAGGTTCTTGCGGGCATTTATTAATCACGTAAATTGAACTATTGTAATTATTTTTTATTGAAAAACTGACCGTTTCACCGACGACATACTTAGAATAGGGAACCGATAGTTGGATCGTACCAGTTGGAATTATATGCGTTCTAAGTTGGGATGCCGATACTCCAGCCACAGCCACAATGATGGCGATAATTGAAATGTAAACAATAACCCAAAAAATACGTAATCTAGAAGGGTGACGCATGTTATTTAATTCGTCGTTCATATAGTTTTCGATCTCCATAATCTATACACTACCAGCCCGAACATACCAACACCAACCGCGACCCATAGCCATCGAATAAATCCACCAGCCAGATCAGTTCCAAGATATAGTGCATGAATAAAAACGAATAGCATAACAACGTAAGACATTAGGTGTATTAACTTCCATAAATAAGGTTTTTTCTCAATCCAAACCAGTGAAGTAATAATAATCAGGGCAGTAAGGTAAAATGCTAATACACCCAACGCAATATATATCGATCCAAGCTGAAGTCCCCAAATCGTCACTGGTTTATAGTTTGACAGCCACGGAACTAATAGATTTAACAAATTGAACGATACAAAATGATCAAATAGTAAACCTCCCATATGTAAAATAATTGATACGCCGAACACAATTCCAAGCGCACGATGCGAAGCCCAAGCAGTCAGAGGTTCTAAAAACTTATACGTGTAACCTGTGAATAGCCCCAGTCCAGACAGTATCAAGATTATCAGCGACAAAGCCGCGATTATTCCCGAACCCCGAACTAGATACCATGACCAGGACGATTGTAAATGTTCAAATATCTGCTGAGCTAAGGTTGGTCCGGAAATCGTTTGAACGACAACGCTTCCTGCGCCTACTACTGACTGAGCTATGACTGTTTTGAATAATATAGAGACCAGAGACAAACATACTAATGAAATTATTGACACAATAACGGTCTTACGCATTTTGAAATACCCCGACAGGATTAATCATTTTCATTTTTTTAATATTACGCCCAAATACAATATCAAAGGACGTGCCTTTCTCATCAATACACTGCAACAAGGCAGACTTGGCACCATGTTGCTTCAAAAATAAAGACGCTTTATCTGAACCCATAATAATGGCACATGATGCCAAAACATCGGCTCTTTCGCAAGTGTCAGCACAAACCGTAGCTAAACGAATATCTGTGACCGCAGGCTTCTGAGTTTCGGGGTCAATTATGTGATGCCACTTTTGACTAATATCCTGGCCTTTTCTCCTAAATGTTCCAGAGGTTGCAACGGCAAAGTTTTTTTCTGGACAATTAATTATCCAGTCAGTTGTACTTACTAGATTATTTGCACTTTGAATATCAAGTCTAATCTTATTACCATTTTCATCAACTCCCTTGGCCACGATATCGCCTCCTAGTGATAACCAGTAACCATGGATACTATGCCTATTCAATACTACGCTCAACTGATCTGCCAAATAACCCTTACCAATACCGCCCATGTCTAACGCAGTTCCATAGGGTATTTGTGCCCATGCATTACCTATCTCTAGACGCTCAATCCCAACTACCCGCCTAGGAGTGTAATCCATCTGATCGTCATGCTCATAACCAGGAACGGCTGATTTTTTATAACCTGCTTTCTGCAGGGCGGGAGTAATGAACGGATTATACAAATCATTAGTTTCGATACTCATTTTCTTTGCACTTGATAAGAGGCCTTTAAACTCTGGGGAAATTGCTGATTTAATACCCGAGGAACGGTTAAAGGTGGTCAGTTCACTCATCAGCAAAAATCGACTAAAACACTTCTCGAAAATAAAGATTCGATTCCAAAGTTCCATAAATAAACAGTCCGCTGCAACTGACGACATATCAGTAACTATTGCTAACGTAATATCACTTCCAAGTGCTAGTTTTGTTTGCGATAATCTTCTTATATGCATGTCGTTAATCCAGTGCTTTGAGATGTTGTACAGACAGGTGTCGGAGTGGTCTTGGTGACTGTCGGCGCGGTAACGGTGGTTGTTGTTGATGAGCTGCTACTTGTTTGCTGCGCGCCACTAAAGGCCGCGCTAGTTGATAACGGAGCAGTGTTCGTCACCGAAGGCAAGCTATTTACTAAATTATCCAGCTCGGCTTGCCTACTATTAGAAGCATTATTTGAGTCAACTAAACTTGATGATCCCAAGGATGAACTTGAGGGTAAGGCATTTAGAATGTCGCTAATCATGACAGCAAACCCACCCAAAACAACGCCAAGCGCACCAAGCGCGTATATATTTACTGGCCAACTGCGGATTTTACCCGTTTGCTTATTCGGCCCTTGACTGAAAGTTTCCATCATTATGTTGCCGGCACTAACCCCCTTTTTACGGAGGATGCTCGCCATTGAATTCATAAATTGTGGTGGACCACAAATAAAGAATCGCTTACCGGCATAAGAATTATTTATGTTTGCATCAATTACTTCGGGTGTGATGCGACCACTGATGACATTATATTTAGTTAACTTATCAACTAGCCCGCCGCTAATTACTATCGTTGCCTTAAAGTTCTGATTACTATTCATTAAATCAGTTAATTGACCAATAAAGGGAACGTCATCCTGATCTTTGCAACTATATAACAGGTTAATTTTGTTAGAAAGGTTCATATTGCTTGCGTAGTGAACAATACTAATCAGCGGCGCAATGCCCATACCGCCAGCAAGCATAACCAAATCTTTGTCTCTAGTCTCATTAAACACAAAACTACCAAATGGACCGCGAACTTGTACCTCGTCGCCAATTTTTAGTTCAGCCACTCTGCCAGTATAGCGTCCACGTATGCGAATACTAAGTTGAATTATATCTTTTTCTGTTGGCGAATTTGCAATTGAAAAACAACGCGCAGGCGTAGGACGTCCATTCCTTTTGAAGCTAATCGTCACATACTGGCCTGGCAAAAAAACGAAATCCTTTGCGAGTACGTCTTTCTTAAGCGTCAACAATAAAGTAGACGAAGTTAACTTATGATTATTTACTACAAAATATCTATACATAATTGCTAGTCTAAGTATATCACTCGATAACTTGGACTAAGCTTAGCTACAAGTAATAATATTTATGATTATTTTACACTCGTACGAAGAAGCAATTGCTTGCCTTGCGTAAGAATCATCCCAACGCCAAATAAATAGGCAGCTAGCATGGTAAAGAAGCCAACAAAAGGAATGAAGTACGTGACAGCCAGGATGCTAGCACCCGATAGCATAATCCAAACAGGTTGCTTGGAATCTTTTAATATTATTCGTCCCAACGCGTATGATGCGAATGGACTGCTAATTATCATAACTACAAACCATGTAAGTAGGGTTAGAATTGCGACAGGTATACCGACTACCGTTATGAGTAGCATTACAATAGCTGCCGGAACAACAATAGCCCCGACAAGACCAACTAGTGCAGTTTTTCCGGGTAGTTTCAATGCTTTTGAAGCGGACTCTTCGAGAATGCGAGGAAAAAGTCCGACAATTATTAATGCCAGTACAATCATCGCAATGAATGAATATATTAACCAACTAATAGTAAATGCTATTGGGGCAACGTAATTAGCGTTTGTTTGTTTTTTAGGCGCAGTCCTTGTAACTGTTCCGGTAATTTTTCCGCCAACGCTAACACTGGGGTCGTTATTTCCAATATAATCTAAATTTCCGACAATTGAACCAGTCGATCCAATTGATAATGTTTCTACTCCGCCTTTGACATTGCGACCTACTTTGCCATTTATAACCAAGTTCCTTGAACCAGACACCACATCGCGCATCACTTGACCGTTTAGGATGATGTTTTGGCTCCCACCAAGTAAATCGCGTCCAATTACACTACCACTCTCAACTGTTAAGTTTTGCGTTCCAACTGTTGCGCTGTTGCCGATAGCACCACCCAAAGTTACGCTCTGGCCGGCTAGTCGCACGCTACCGTCAACTTTTCCACTTACTGATATAGTTTGACCAGCACAAAAGACGTCGCCATTTACGGTACCGCTAATTGTAATAATCTGGCCAGCGCAGTAAACATCGCCATTAACAATTCCGGCAATATCAATATTACTGCCTGCGGCAAAAAGCATGCTGTCAATCGTCTCATTTGCAGGAACTGTGATTGTATCCCCGGTCTTGAAGCTTTGAGCATTTGCTATACCGACAAACACAAAAGCTGATAATACTACTAGGCCCAAGCTTAGGGTAATCATTTTAATATACTTCATATTCCACAATCTCCCTTATATATTAATTATTATACGCTTTTTTGATGAATTCCCACAGCTGAGATACCAGTAAAATCTCTCACATTTTTTTGTTAAATAACCAAGCGTATAATTAGATTAGTACAATGTTATGAAAAAAGGAGGCTATATGCCAGATGTCACAAAGGATGCCATGGGCAAATCGCCGTCTCGGCTAATCGACGAGAGAATTAAGGAATTGAACGGCTGAAGAGGTAGGACACTGTCCCATGTAATTTGTCGGAATGGACAACTTACGAGGATCGTCGTCGAGTTATTAGATCATATATAAAGACGACGAGAGCAATCACTATAAGTAAGTGAATCAGTCCCCCGCCTATATTTAGTGTAAATCCTAGTAACCAAAGAACAACTAGTATTATAGCAATTGTTAATAACATATATTTTCCTCCTTATTTTATAAGAACTAATATATTTACTCTTGTTAAATATATTGGCCTGTAAGTCTATTATAAGCTTATTATGAAAGAATGCATAATTATCACTTAAACTAAGTGTTTTTGCTTGGCTCAGCATACAGGTCACGGACATTGCAACAGACGGAAACGAGACGAGACCAATGAGACACAAGCCAAATATCAGTACGCCTTGGTACTAATCAGCTTTAAGTGGCACAAATGACAAATACGGTTGCCGTCACGCTAGTCAGGAACGACACTTGCCATCCATTGCCCGAAGGAAAACTTGATGTCAGCGCAACGTTATTGTCCGAGTTAACACCGCCACCAATCACCGTACCGGTCGGGCACGACACACTAATACCTTCCGCCGTAAAACCATAGCTGTAATATGTAATATTCGATGTGCTAAATCCACCAGCCGGGCCGGCAATACCTTGAACACCTTGCGAACCAGTTGTGCCAATGTCACCTTTTGGTCCTTGCGGCCCTGCAGCACCAATTAGTCCTGTCGCGCCGGTATCACCCTTGTCACCCTTTAAACCAATATCACCTTGCGGACCTGTTGCACCGTTTGTAACTGTAAATGTCGAAGTAGTTGCATCAGAGTAGGTTATTGTATAAGTGTCAACTAGGTCAACCGTACCAGTTTTTGCGATTGAAGATACACTTTTACCCGTTGCGCCAATTGCACCGTTTGTAACTGTAAATGTCGAAGTAGTTGCATCAGAGTAGGTTATTGTATAAGTGTCAACTAGGTCAACCGTACCAGTTTTTGCGATTGAAGATACACTTTTACCAGTTGCACCGATGTCACCGTCGGCGCCCGGAATACCCTGGTCGCCCTTTAGACCAGCCAATCCTATTGGGCCTTGCAAACCTACACCAGTTAACCCAATTGGGCCCTGTAAACCAGTTAATCCTCTAAATCCTTGTGCACCTGTGTCACCAGTTAATCCCTGATCGCCAGTCAGACCTTGTACTCCTTGTTTACCTATAGAACCTTGAATACCTTGCGGACCTTGTTCGCCCTTCGGACCTACCGCGTTCACCAGATAAACCCCGGCAAGAGCGACTAATATCGCAAAAATCGCGATAATTAATCCTTGTACTACCGTAAAACCATGTTGAGAACTTTTGTTTTGGAATTTATTCTTATTTATAGTGTTACTATTCATAGAACCTTCTCCCTTTTAGCTATTACTAATTATGGTCACATATTATTATATTAGCAAGCATAAAAGGAATAACCAGAGGCCTGGGGTTAGTGTATGTGTTTCAGGAAGAAATACTAGAAAGGGATATCTTCACCTTCGAGTGAAGAGCTGTCGACTTCTACCTTTTCATCCACTGGACGCTCAATCCTAAACGGGCTATTTGGCATTCTCATAGCTAGTCCAGCAAAATCAGAAAGCAGTTTAAAATTAAAAGCTGCATCGCGAGCTTGCTCGGATATTTGTTTAGTTGCATCATATCCGTTAGCGCCAGAACACCCATGACCTTTTAATAGATATTCTTCAACATTCTTCCAGTCATCCCAGGCTAAGTTGGATGCTTGAGCGGCATCCCAAATTATTTCTGTTGTATCATCAGACAATCTGGGCAAGTTTTCGCTTATCTCTGTCATTAGAAATCATTTTAAACCCTAGTTTATATTTTGCAAGCATTAGTGAGTTGGCTGGGGTGGAGGGATTCGGTCACAGATAATTAACTTCGGCAAATTTCCGCGACCCCGCCTCAGTCGGTGACGTTCGTCATCCGGCTTCCGGCCTTGCGAACTGCCGTTTTTGGCAGTTCTCACCCCTAAAGGGGCTCGAACCACTCCAGTCCGGGCACGCAAAAACCCGACCAAAATAGGTCGGGTCTATGCGTGGCTGGGGTGGAGGGATTCGAACCCCCGAATGCTGGCACCAAAAGCCAGTGCCTTACCACTTGGCGACACCCCATCAGCAATACAAATTGTACACTAATACGGATATCATCTCAAGTAGCAGACTAACCAGATCTATTTAATTAATTTAGCGCTCTTAAAATATGAACGAAGCTCAAACAAGAAGTATGCACCAATCGCAACCCCAATAGCCGTAAATATAACATTAGGGATGAAACTCATAGGGTTGAAATTTAGAATGATGTTAACAACTTGCGATACAGCGCCAATCAAAAGCACCAAGAACATTAAATCCCAACCTTTTTTCTTCTGACTTTTTAGTGGCTTAATTGCCATTGCTTCTATGGCAATAGTTACAACCAGAAAGACTAACGACACCACAATTGCTAGTATCCACCATCCAGTATAAGTTTGAGCAGTGCTAACACTGTATACACTATAAAAACTCGACACGGATCCAAAAATTGCCATTGCGTTAATCAGAGCGAATATCAGCCCTAAAACACCTATGACGGATAGCACAACTCCGACGAGCGTGATCCACCATACATTTTCGGCCAACCATTTTCGCCACTCAGTAGGTAAGTGCGGAATTGGCTTTAACCAACCTTCAATCATATTTTCTAGTTTATGTATTGATTCCATAACATTATCCCCCTTGTAATTTCATAATAGTACTGTAAGGGCAATAAAACAACTGGCTATTCCCGTTTACCTGGCCACAATCCCCAACTTGCCCATGCGGACAGTAGTCCAAGCGCAATACTCACAAAAACCAACCACCATCCCGGAATTAAACTGATTGTAGTTCCGAGTAAGCCAATATTCGATACAGAGTTAGTCGTAAACAAAAGCCAAAGCGTCACTTTCAACCACGCCAAAGGCACCGCCCAACCGAGGACCATACTAACGAATCGCATCAATTGACTTAGATTTAAACCTAGCAAAAAGGGGAGAGCTAGTACTTCAGAGGTTACAATGATACCGACAAAGAGTCGAGCAACGATATCACCGCCAGGTAGACCAAAGCTTTCTACTAAAATCAAAAATTTATCAAAGGTGAATAATTGGGTTAAGGCGAATATAACTAAAATGGCCGCATAGATATACGCAATTTTCTGTGATTCACTTGTTCTTGGCTTCTTCGCCTTGGTCGCTTTGACAAATATATTCATATTATCAGTATAAGGTTAACCAGTTTAAACCACAAATGTTGTTATTTTTGCTATTTCGCTTGCGCTTTTTTTAATATTCGCTTAAAGTACATTCAGCGAAAGTTACAAAAACAAACATGAAACTAAAAAATATTGTTGTGACTGATCGCTTTACGATATCCACCACAACAAAAAACCCCGCTTTTTGGCGGGGTTTTGCTTTTCATGGATTATTTTAACTATTTATCTTTTGATAACAATTCCATTACATAGTGAGCTAATCTATCTTCACGATGATAAGTTCCGCCACCGCATTCGCTGTCGACTTTAACTTCTTCTTCCATGCACTCTGGAAACCTTTTAATAAAATACTCTGTAAGAGTAGATATTGAATCAATTAATTTCTCGCCTTCTACTGGATCTGATCCAGAAACCATTTTAGCAATGCCATAAAAACTAATTAGAAAGCGCAATGCCTGAGCTTGTCTCTCTGGGTCGAAAGCAAAAGTTCTGTCAAAACATCTGGCTTCTGGGTACTGATGCCCCATTTCGGATAAAGCAACATTTTCACCATTATTAATCATAGAATGGATTATATTTACTAAATTTAGATAACGCAAACACAAGCACTTACATTCCAAGGTGCCACCTTGGAATTCACCTGTTGTAAAGTGTTGCAAGGTTCCACCTTGCAAATATAAAACTACTTTGCTTTATGTGAATTACTAGCACGCCACTTGGCAATTTCAGCGTGATTGCCACTTAATAAAACTGGTGGCACCTCTTGTCCTTGAAAAACTTCAGGGCGCGTATATTGTGGAAATTCGAGCGTCTGTCCATCGCTAAAGCTTTCAATTGCCGCGCTGTTTTCACCGCCTAATACGCCTGGAATCAACCTAACTATACTGTCAATTACGGTCATGGCAGGTAATTCGCCGCCAGTTAATACATAATCCCCTACGCTCACCTGCTGATTAACTAATTTTAGGATGCGTTCATCATAACCTTCATAGCGCCCACAGACAAAAATATAACCATTATCAGCTTCTGACCAGGCTTGAGCCGTCACTTGCTTCCAGCGCTCCCCTTTTGGCGTCAAAAGGACAACTTTAGCATCTAGATCAAATTTCTTGGCATCTTCAATTGCTGCAAATAATGGTTCGGCCATCAAAAGCATACCGTCGCCACCACCGTATGGGGTATCATCTACACGCTTGCGTGGACCAAGGCCAAAATCACGTAAATTTATTAGTCGAAACTCAACCGCCTTGCATTCTTGCGCCTTCCACATCATGGAACTATTAAAAACACCGTCAAACATTTCAGGAAATAAGGTAATTACTTGTATTTTTTTCATCCCGTTAGAGATCTCCTTAAAATTTATTTCTCCCGATTAGTATTACGATTTCCTTATAATCTCTAACGGGATTCATCTGTTACCATCATAAAGTATTACAACAAAAAAACCACCCCTAAAGGTGGTTTCTCTGACATATAAATCTCTCAACAAATATATTGTTGCTCGCATAGAGCATGTCATTTCTCGCAGTTCAAGTGTTGTACTTGTAACTGTTTATGATTATATATCCAGGTCGTCTAGTTCTGCAAGCTCTTCACGAGCGGTTTTTGCATAATCACTAGCGTTATCCACAGGTTCCTCTGTTGAATTAACCACAGGCTCGCTCTTAACCTCATCTGATGATATTGTATAGTTTTCGCGATCTTCGTCGTTGTTAACGATTTTAAGATTGTAACGAGCATCATTCTTTGTGCCAAGTGCACGTAGCAATGTTCGTAAACTTTGCGCAGTTACACCACGCTTACCAATAACACGCCCTAAATCTTCCGGGTTAACAGTTAATGAAAGAAGAACGCCTTTTTCGTCAATAATACGCTCCACAGCAACATCATCAGGATG
>Ga0209125_1003298_pt1 | contig 11282 bp, 5 predicted proteins | sample BarGraIncub1131A_FD_184503 | JGI IMG/M metagenome (GOLD analysis project Ga0209125, IMG submission 184503) | Arctic peat soil microbial communities from Barrow, Alaska - Barrow Graham LP Incubations 11-31A (SPAdes) (version 2) | ecosystem: Environmental > Terrestrial > Soil > Wetlands > Peat... | reverse complement strand
TCGACCTGGATAATGAATGTGTGGCGTCAACAATAATAGACTTCGATCTGATGATGCCCTTTTCTATGGCAATGGAAACGGTCTTGCCTATCAGAAGGTTCAACAAATCAGTATCCTTCAACCGCAGCTTCCTGAATTTGGTAAGCGAACTTGGATTTATCACATCTTCTTCAGGAGTCATTCCCAAAAAGTACTTGAAAGACATGTCAAAATGGGAGCGTTCGACTACATCAACATCTGAAACATCATATATCGTTTTGAGCAACAGATATTTAAATATGCGGATGGGGCTTTCAGCGTTGCGCCCATTGTTTGAGCAGTATTTGTTTACCAGCTCATCATAGATGAACGAAAAATCGATGAGCTCGTTAATTTTTCGTAGAAGATTATCCTTGGGTACGATAAGGTCATATAAATCTGAGTATCTACTCAGCTGGAGCTTTTGTTGTTGTGCTAACATCTAAGTGCCTTTATTTAAGGCTGTAAGATACAATAAAAGCAGTAAAATACCAAGTTTTTAACCTGTATTTTACTGCTTTAAATTTATTAATTATGCCCGAGGGACTTTTTCAGTGCCCTCAACCAACGTCCGGGATTTTTTATTTGGGTGCAATTGGTTACATTTGGATAAATTAAGCGCTATGATGATCAATTCAACTTCCGAAACGTTGGGACTTTACACCGATTTCTACGAATTATCGATGGCCCAGGGTTATTTTTTGGCCGGGAAGAAAGATGAACAAACAGTCTTCGACTACTTTTATAGAACAAATCCCTATGAAGGAGGATTTCTTGTTTTTGCTGGACTAGCAGACTTACTCCATTCGTTATCAGCATTTCGCTATTCGGATGAGAACCTTGAATACCTTGCAAAACAAGGGTTTCGCACCGAGTTTCTTGATTACCTGAAAGATTTCAGCTTTACAGGAACCATTTATTCTGTAAGAGAAGGAGAGATTGTTTTTCCCAGTGAACCTTTGCTTCGCGTTGAAGGAAATATTATTGAGGCCCAGCTGATCGAGACAATGCTCCTCAATATCCTTAATTTCCAGTCGTTGATTGCGACCAAATCTTTCAGGATAAAACTGGTTTGCGGAGAGAAAAAGTATGCCGATTTCGGTCTCCGACGCGCACATGGAACCGGAGGCAATATGGCCAGCCGGGCCGCGATTATTGGTGGCGCCTCTTCAACTTCGAATGTTCATGCCGGATTTATATACGATATCCCCGTATCCGGAACGATGGCGCACAGCTGGGTTCAAAGCTTTGACGATGAACTGACAGCCTTTCGAGAATATGCGCGGTTTAATCCCGAACGCACGGTTCTTCTTGTCGATACTTACGATACATTACGCAGTGGTCTTCCAAATACAATTACTGTTGCCAAAGAGATGGAAGCCGAAGGTAAAAAAATGATTGGTATCAGGCTCGACAGCGGCGATTTGGCCTACCTAAGTAAAAAAGCACGTAAAATGCTGGACAATGCGGGTTTGGAGTATGTTAAAATCTTCGCGTCCAATCAGCTGAACGAATATGTCGTAAGCAGCTTGAATGAGCAACACGCCCCATTGGACGGATATGGAATAGGAACGGAACTTGTGACGGGTAAACCCGATGCAGCACTCGACGGAGTATATAAACTCGCACTTTGCAACAATACGCCCCGCATGAAAATCTCGGAGAATGTCGAAAAGATGACCTATCCCGGGCGAAAATCACTTTACCGCTATTACGACAGCGAAGGAAACTTCTTCCGCGACGGCATCCTGCTCGAAAACGAAGACCCTGACGGATGTGATTGTATTTATAACCCGATACTTTCGGACAAATGCACGACTGTAATAGGTTTGACAAGAGAAAACCTGCATACAAAGGTTTACGAGCATCAATCGACCACCAACGAACTTCCCTCTCCGCAACTGTGTCACGAATATTTAATGGCTCGTGCGGCCTTGTTACCCGCAGAACACAAGCGGTTTATAATGCCGCATATCTATAAGGTGGGAAGTTCGAAAGCGCTTCTTGACTTAAGAGAACAGCTAAGAAAAAAGATTGGTGGAAAATAAATCTGAAAATCACATTTTCCGATGCAAACGAGGGTGTTTCCGGGAGGCGAAATCAAAATAAACTATTTAGCCAAGCTCCAATTGCAAGCAATACTATTGTATACATAAAAGTTAAAATCCACTTAGGAATGTTTATTTTGTAAACAATTTTTTCTGCAAAATTACAATTATCCAATTCAGACCATTTTAATAGCTCAAAATCGAGTATATATTCATAAGGAGAATACTTTTCTTTAATATTATCCTTATCATTTTTGTTTATAAGACATACTATTGGAGAATCAAAATGAATACCACTTTTCGATTTTGGGTAGGCAACAGCTTTTATGAGTTTGTTCTTCTTCACTACAAATTAGTTATAACGATTTGATTTTGTTCCATTAAGATGATAAAGTTCCAGAATTGAACATTGCTTGAACAATTACTTTCCGGTTTGCGGCACCTTATAAAGTCTCTCCAAATTATACCCCCGTTTACGGGCTTTGTCAAGCAGCATGTTGTAAATAGCTGGATCCATTTGCGGCGTGCGGCACAGAATCCAGAAGTATTTGTCGGACGAACTTCCGATCATCACATACTGGTAATTTGGGTCTAATTCCAACACAAAGTAATCGGCATAAAAGATCCAGAAGAAAGAGACTTTCAACTTTCCGGGCTCCAGTTTATTCGGGATTTTAGCTTTCCCTATTGCCTTTGAATGTTCCCCATCCAAAGAATCTTTAAATCCTTCATTCAGGACTTCAATCATCCCATCATCCTTCAGCTGGTAAGTTGCAGTTACACCAACCAGGTTCTTCTCGAACGAATGGGGGAATCGTGGAATCTCGTACCACTTTCCGAGGTAACGGTTCAGATCGAGTTCTTTCACGGTAGTCTTGTCAATCATCTGGCTTTGTGTTTTCGTACAGTTACAAAAAAGCAGAACACTCAATATTGTGAGAAGATGGAATATTCGCATAATTGGTATCGTTTTAGGTTGATCAAAACTAGCTAATAAATAATGATTTTGTTGCATATCCATCTTAGTTTGTGCTGAAAGTTGCCCCGAACCGGAAATCTGTCCTATTTAAGCTGGAATCATTGTATATTTGATCGGTTGCAATTTATTTGCAACTATGACAACAATTCAATCGATACGATATTAAAATTCAACGATATGGGAAAGAGTATCAAAGGAACACTGACCGAACAGAACCTACTGACCGCTTTTGCTGGCGAGTGTCAGCGGAAGAACCGGTATGAATTCTTTGCCGAAAAAGCCAAAGCGGAAGGATATGAACAGATTGCCGCTATTTTCGAAAAAACAGCTTTGCAGGAACAATCACATGCAAAGCAGTTTATCAAATTTATGGAAGGCGGAGCCGTTGAAATCAAAACCACGATTATGACCGGCCTTGCAGATCAGACAATTGATAATCTAAAGGTGGCTATCGATGAGGAAAAGAACGGATGGTCTGCTGTTTATCCGCGTTTCTCTGAGATTGCCAAAGAGGAAGGGTTTCCGGCAATAGCCGCGATCTTTAAAATGATCGCCAAAGTGGAGGCCGCGCATGAAAAAAGGTTTCTGAAGCTCTCAAAAAGACTTGCGGATGGAACAGTCTTCCATCGCGATCAGCCAATTAAATGGGAATGCCGCAAGTGCGGATATGTCCACGAAGGAACAGAACCGCCACAGGTTTGCCCGGCATGTCAGCATCCGATCGGATATTTTGAAGAAATGGAAGAAAACTATTAAGTCGGAATTAAAAATCAGGATTAGAAATGGTCGTTTAATACTTAGGTGTTTTCCCGGCAAATTACTTTTCCCGATTTTCAGATTAATGCGTATGTTTGTTACTGCCCTTCATCGAACGATACTGCGATGCAGTTGATATAAGTGGTTATATCTGATATGACAAAAAAAATTCTCTTTGCATTTTTCTTTTTCCAGCTGTTTTTCAATTTTGGATACGCTCAAATCAAAAACATTGGAATTCCGTTTATAAGGAATTTTCCCAAAAGAGAGTACAAAGCTGGTACTCAAAACTGGTCGATTGCTCAGGATAAAAGGGGGTTTATGTATTTTGCAAATAATGAAGGACTTGTTGTTTTTGATGGAATAGTATGGCACTTGTATAAAATGCCAAATTCATCAATCACTCGATCTGTATATATTGATGAAAACGAAAGCATTTATATTGGCGCCTACAATGAGTTGGGTAAGATGGTGTTTGGAAGCAATGGGAAATTAGAATTTAAATCCCTAAAAAAATACATACCTGCTGAATATCAAAACTTTGATGACATCTGGAATATCATATCATTCGAAGGAAAAATTATTTTTCAATCCTATTCCACTGCTTTTGTGTATGACAACGACACTTCATTTACCATCATAAAAGCACCCGTCAGGTTTCAAAACTCTTATAAAGTCAATGAGAAATTGTACTTTAATGATATCGAAAAAGGATTGTTTGAACTTGTGAAAGGTAAACTTGTGCCATTAACCGGATGCCAAATTTTAAATGGAGAGGAGATTTGGTCTATCCTCCCCTATTCCGGAGTTGACGAATTACTTATTACCACCTTAACAAAAGGTGTTTTCATTTACAAGGAAGGGAAACTCGACGAGTGGAAAGTTCCTGTTAATGATTACCTGAAAAAGAACCAGGTATTCAGTGCGATACTTCTTCAGGATCATTACTATGCCTTTGGAACGATCCAGGATGGTATCCTCATAACGAATGCCCGCGGTGAGATTATTCAGCAAATCAATCGTAAAAAGGGACTGCAAAACAATACAGTTTTAAAGGTTTTCGCCGACAGGTCCGGCGATTTATGGCTCGGACTAGATAACGGGATTGATTACGTCAACATCAATTCGCCAATTACTTTTTTAAAGCAATCGGAAGGAATCGGTGCAGGCTATACCTCTATTATTCATCAGGGGAAGTTGTATCTTGGAACAAATCAGGGTCTGTTCGTAAAGGACTGGGACGGAAGTGATCAAAACAGTACGTTGAAGATGATTCCAAATACTTCAGGGCAAGTGTGGTACCTTGGAGTTCATGATGGTATATTAATTTGTGGGCATAACAATGGAACATTTGTGATCGAAGGTGAAACGGCACGGCAGATCAGTAAAATTCCGGGAGGCTGGAAGTATCATATTATGAAACGATTCCCTAATTACTTAATTTGTGGGACCTACAGCGGTATGATTCTCTTTAAAAAGGAAAACGGCACCTGGAATTTTGTTAATAAGGTGAAGGGATTTAATGAGTCATTCAGAGTATTTGAAGAAGATAGTGAAGGTAATATCTGGATGAGTCATGGATTTAAAGGGATTTATAAAATTACCTTCGGTAGTAATCTTGAAAGTATAAAGTCATTTAGGTATTATACTACAAATGATGGACTACCTACCAATTACAACCTGAATGTTTTTAAAATTAACGAGCAAATAATTTTTACTACCAATGCTGGGATCTATCAGTATAATCCACAGAATGAGCGGTTTGAAAAATCAGTATATTTTAATCAGCTGTTGAGTCCAATAACTGACTTTTCCTACATCAAAGAGGATAAAGATGGCAATATCTGGTATGTAGCATGGTACCAGTCAAATAACAAAGCAGGTGTTTTTCGCATGGAGGAAGGTGGTAGTTTAAAGCATATTACTTCACCATTTATTTTGCTGAATAGTAAATTCATTAGTGGGTTCGAATCTGTTTATCCTTATTCAGACGATCATCTGTTTTTAGGTACAGAAGATGGTTTCGCCCATTATTCTCCGACAGCCCACTTTCGATCAAATCCCGAGTTTTCCGCTTTCATAACCAAAGCAATAGCCACGAATATCGACAGCACCTTCTTTTATGGGAATAACCATCATGTACTTGATCCGCTGGTTCACCAGCTATACTCTTTCCGGTATCCTAAAAACGCATTTAAGTTTTACTTTTCCTCGCCCATCTACGACACCCCTGAAAGTGTCGAATACAGTTTTAAATTGGCCGGTTTGAATAACGATTGGTCAGCCTGGAGTAGTTCTACATCGGTTGAATTTGCGCTTTTACCAGAGGGCGCTTATGTTTTTAGTGTCAAAGCACGTAATTCGCTTGGTGTTGAAAGTAATATTGATGAATTACCATTTTCAGTCAGACCGCCATGGTACAGATCGATAGTTGCAATTATTGGCTATATCATCCTTTTTATAATTTTTACTCTTTTTGCTATACGGTTGTTCATTAAAAGGATAGAAATATCAAAACGTAAGGAACGGTTAAAACATCTGAAGGCTTACAGACAGAAAGAGCGTAATTACATTCAGCAGGTTTCTTTATCTGAAGAGAAAATCATCCGACTTAAAAATGAAAAGCTTAAAAGTGAGGTGATTCATCGCGATAAAGAACTTGCCAATCAGACCATGGATCTGATCCGAAAGAATAAGTTCCTGGCTAAGATTAAGGAGGAACTCGAAAAGATAAAGATGGCATCTACCGACGAATTATTGAAAGAAAAAATCTCATCATTGGTTGGAAAGATTGATAAGGACATTGATCACAACAAACAGTGGGAAGTATTCGAGACCGCCTTTGATGATGTACACGAAGACTTTTTAAACCGGCTAAAGGCGCGATTCCCAACATTGACCCCCAAGGAACTCCGGTTATGTGCTTACCTCCGAATGAACATATCAACAAAAGAGATTGCTCCCTTAATGAATATTTCAATCAGGGGCGTAGAGATTTGCCGCTACAGAGTGCGAAAAAAACTTAACATTGATCGCGACACCAACCTCACAAGCTTAATAATTGACCTTTAATGTCATTTTAGCTATTGTAGTACCCTTAATTCTCATTAAGTGTATTTATTAAATCTCACAAATTGATCTATAACTCATACATAGAGAAATATAGATATATCTTGATGTATTTTTGATGTAATGCTATTTCCGGCTTGACGTAATAATGTTGTACTAAAATTTGTTTTTTATCGAATTGTTATATCTTAATTTGCGACTTAAAATCAGCTTCAGGATTAATTATTCGTAAATCATTGTTAATAAATCTTAAAGTCTTTTTTTTATCAATTGTCAATCATCATTAACAATTCTTAAATTTAATTTGAAATTTATGAAAAAAACAATTTTAGTTCTCCTAGTCATTGTATGTTCATTGTCTGGCTTTGGACAAGGCATACAAGTAAAGGGTGTTGTTACTTCAGCAGACGACAAGCAACCAATTCCTGGTGTTGCTATCCTCGTGAAAGGCACCTCAACTGGTATCACTACCAATATTGATGGGGTTTACACCCTAAACGTTCCCGGAAATGCAACACTTGTATTTTCTTTTGTTGGGTTAAAGTCACAGGAAATAGCTGTTAATAACCGGACAACTATTAATGTAGTGTTAGCTTCATCTACTGAAAATCTTGATGAGGTTGTGGTAGTCGGTTATGGAACACAAAAGAAGAGCGTTGTAACTGGAGCGATTTCAAGCATAAAATCAAAAGACCTCGAAAAGGTTTCACCAGGTCGGGTTGAGCAGGCACTTCAGGGTCGTGTATCCGGTGTTACCGTTGCTGCGACATCTGGTCAGCCCGGTTCGGCAGCGACGATCCGTGTCCGGGGTGTAACAACCTTTGGCGATGGCGGAAACAACCCTCTTTGGGTCGTCGATGGAGTTGTTGTTGATGCCGGTGGAATGGGATTCCTTAATCAATCAGATATTGAATCTATTGAAGTTTTAAAGGATGCTGCATCAGCCGCAATATATGGGACTCGTGCTGCAACCGGAGTCATAATGGTAACCACCAAAAAAGGTGTTGCGGGGAAATTAAGCGTAAGTTATAATGGGTTTTATGGTTCTTCTGCACCAGCTAAGGTGTTAAACCTTCTAAATGCTACTCAATATGGTGCCTTATTAAATGAGCGATCAGTTGCCGGTGGTGGAAATGCCATATTTTCAAGCCTTGGCGCCCTGGGCACGGGAACTGATTGGCAGAAAGCCATCTTTAATAACAGTGCAAACCGTTATTCGCACGAATTAAGCATGAGTGGCGGTAATGACAAATCAACCTTTTACTTGTCATTTGGTATTCAGGATCAACAGGGAATTGTTGCATCGGAGATTTCAAATTTCACACAAAAGAATATGCGTTTGAACTCAACACATAAAATATCCAAAATATTCACTTTTGGCCAAACGGTTGGGTATACGCATCAAAAACAATTAGGTATCGGAAACACAAACAGTGAATATGGAGGCCCATTGAGTTCCGCAATAAATCTTGATCCAACTACGCCATTGGTTGTTACAGACCCGGCAGTTGCAGGTGCTGCACCTTATAGTGTGAATCCAGTTTTGAGAGATCCAAGTGGCAATCCCTATGGCATTTCATCGATTGTTGGTCAGGAAATGACAAATCCCCTAGCTTATGTTCAAACAAGATTAGGAGCCTATGATTGGTCTGACAATTTTGTTGGAAATGCCTATTTGCAAGCGACTATCACAAAAGATATCGTAGTAAAAACATCCGTTGGAGCAAAATTAGCCTATTGGGGTAACCAGGCTTTTAATCCAGTATATTATTTAAACGCTACCAACCAGGTGCTAAAAAATAATTACTACCAACAAAATCAAAAAAGCTTTAACTGGAATGTGGAAAATACAATCACCTATTCTAAAATAGTAGGCGACCATAGTTTCAATCTATTATTGGGTCAGGCTGCTTATGTTGATAATATTGGCGGAGGTTCCAATGTAACACTTTATGATTTACCAATCACGAACTACAAAGATGCTTCGTTTAGTTTTAATATTCCTGATGCAACCAACCGGGTTGGAGGCGCCTGGGATAATACGGAACATAAATTAACTTCTTTATTTTCCCGTTTAAATTATAACTACAAGGAAAAATACTTATTCACAGGTATCTACCGTCGTGATGGTTCATCAAGATTCGGAGCAAATCATAAATACGGTGACTTTCCATCTTTCTCGTTAGGTTGGGTGGTTTCAAAAGAAGATTTTTGGAATACCAATGATATCATAAATACATTGAAAATCAGAGGTGGTTATGGTATTGTAGGAAATGACGCCATCAGGGACTTCGGATATCTTGCTACTGTAGGAGGTGGATTCAATTACACAGTTGGCAATACGGGAAGTATTACAACCGGATATGCACCTGCTTCACTTGATAATCCTGATTTACGTTGGGAACAGACTTCTCAAGCCAATATTGGTTTTGAATCTTTGTTTTTCAACACTTTAAGCTTAACAGTTGACTATTACCAGAAAAAAACATCTGGTATTTTAAGACCTGTAACAATTCCTGGATATGTTGGTGTTTCTTCATCTCCGGTAGGAAATATTGCCGATATGTCGAATACCGGATTAGAAGTTGAACTCGGTTACAGAAAAAAATTAGGCCAGCTTAATTTCTCAACCAATGGTAATATTGCTTACTTAAAAAACGAAGTTACATACGTCGCTTCTGATGCTAATTATATCACTGGCGATGCTTCATTTCAATCAATGGGAGCAGTAACAAGAACGCAGGTTGGACAATCGTATAATTCTTTCTACGGATATAAAACAGCAGGAATTTTTCAAAATGTAGCAGAGGTTAACGCCTATACCAATTCAACCGGAGGTCTTATTCAGCCACTTGCAAAACCAGGTGATTTCCGTTGGGAAGATACAGATGGTGATGGTAAGATTACCGATTTAGACAAAACCTTTTTGGGTAGCAGTATTCCAAAGTTCACTTTTGGTTTAACCGTGAATCTCGATTATAAAGGCTTCGACCTGATGGTATTTGCACAGGGCGCTGCAGGTAACAAAATCTTCCAGGGGTTACGCCGTTTGGATATCAGCAACTCAAACTGGCAAACCGTAGCCTTAAGCCGTTGGACAGGTGAGGGAACTTCCAATACTTATCCTCGCCTTACAAGTAACGATACCAACGAGAACTTTGGTAAGATGTCGGATTTTTACTTAGAAAAAGGTGATTATGTTCGTCTTAAAGTCGTGCAATTCGGTTATTCGTTGCCAACCACTTTAGTAAGTAAAATCGGAGCTAATAAACTGCGTTTTTATGTATCAGCTGAAAATTTGTTAACCCTGACCAAGTATACCGGCTATGATCCTGAAATTGGAGGTGGTGTATTTGGTATAGATAAGGGAGTATATCCTCAGGCACGTTCATTTATGCTTGGCGTTCAATTACAATTTTAAAAAATAGACAGACATGAAAGGAAAAGTAAGTAGTTACTTATTTATAGCAGTTGCCTTGATGATTTCATTGGTATCCTGCGAAAAGGGGTTTATTGAGGTCCAACCCAAAGGGCAGTTCCTCTCGGCCAACTATTACTCAAACAAAGATCAGGCCTTTGCAGGTTTGGTTGGCGTTTATGATGTAATGAGGAAAAATTCAGGAGGTTTTGAAAACATGATAACGATGATGAACGCCGGATCTGACGACCAGGTTGCTGGTGGTGGCGGTTCAACTGATGGAGCAGGAATACAAGGGTTTAATACATTTACATTAAACGCAATAATAATGCCCGGGAGTTTCTGGAGCGATTATTACCAAGGCATTTTCAGGGCAAATACATTATTGTCAAAACTTGAGAATGTTCCAATGGATGCTACCTTAAAAGCAAGATTTGGAGCTGAAGCAAAGGCCCTTCGGGCGTATTACTACTTCAACTTAGTAATAATGTTTAAAAACATTCCTTTGCTGCTAGATCCATTGACCGCCACAAATATGTATGATGTAGTACAGGCCGCCCCTACAGATATTTACACTCAAATCGAAAAGGATCTTACAGAGGCTATTGCAGATTTACCTGCAACCGTACCTGTTGCATCCGAAGGTGGACGTTTGACAAAAGGGGGAGCGCAGGCATTGCTTGGCAAAGTATATCTCTATGATGGTAAAAACGCACTCGCAGCAACTCAACTGGCAGAGGTAAACGGAACTCCAGGAGGCACCAGTCAATATGGATACCGCTTATTAACTAATTTCAGTGATCTTTGGGTGGTCAGTAATAAATTCAATACAGAATCAATTATTGAAGTTTGTCACAGCAGTATCGGAAGTTCAGGTTGGGGAAACTGGGGTAGTGGCAGTGACGAAGGAAATTCAGTAAATGTGATGGTAGGACCAAGAAGTTACTCAAGGCCTTCAGGCTCGACTGCCGCAGATTTACCATCCGGTTGGAGT
>Ga0209125_1003296_pt1 | contig 11283 bp, 9 predicted proteins | sample BarGraIncub1131A_FD_184503 | JGI IMG/M metagenome (GOLD analysis project Ga0209125, IMG submission 184503) | Arctic peat soil microbial communities from Barrow, Alaska - Barrow Graham LP Incubations 11-31A (SPAdes) (version 2) | ecosystem: Environmental > Terrestrial > Soil > Wetlands > Peat... | reverse complement strand
CGCATTGCATACAACACAGGTACAGTAACCCACTTTGCTGTATACCGGGCACTAGCCGCTTCACATCTAGCGATTAACGACATCATTACTGTTCCAATGGACCGGGCACTGATGGAAAACGCTCTATTGAACAATCAAGTCGATGCAGTGGCAGCAACGGAACCTTTCACTACGGCAATATTGAAAGACATTCCGAGAACCAAGGTTATTTCTACGTTCCCTGTCGCCTTTTATTTCGCTTCCGACTTGGGCTTCGCAACGCGTAACGCGACCCAGCTTAAAACCGTCCTTGCGGCACTTGTGCGGGCAGCACATTGGGGACGGCAAGATGACGCCCATTTGCTCCAATGCCTCCAATGGATCCTTGAAGACCAGTCCAAGTTTATAGGCAAGAAGTCGCTCGCCATTGATCCCAATTGGATCCAGGAATTGCGCAAAGCCACAATTGACAACCCATCTTTCCCCATGCTGCCCCTTGACATTAACCACGTAAACAGCATTCAACATCAGCAATTTGAATTCCTTAAAATTGCACGTATTATTCCCGCGACAGCCCAGTGGGAGCAGCTAGCCATTCGCTTCCATGGCGAATTTCTTCCGGAAATCATCCAGGACGGAGCCAAGTGGCAAATCGACAACTTCGAGTATGAAACCGGTAAGACTCCATGAAACGGTGGGCAATATTCTTTACCTTGCTCATCCTCGTAACTGGGATCGTGCTATTCATTTCCTTTAGCCATTTACATCCAACAGTTCACCAAGTGAAGCCCAAGTACGATCAGTACACCGATAATCTCGCCCCAAATAGGAAGATTATCAATATTGGCACCAAGCCTAATAATTTTCCTGAAAACTTTTTTACCGAGTGCCTTCTCCACGACCGTATCCTTGCACAGCAATTGTCACGCAACGGCTGGAAACTATCCAACCCCATCTACCGCAGTGGTCGCGATATGCTTCCCTCTGCCGGTCAACTTGAAATTCTTGTACTTGGAGATGTCCCTGCAGTCATTGCGATGCAAAAATACAATGTGGGGTGTTTTGCTCTTCTAAGTCAGGGAAGCAACGCACTCATTGCCACGCGTAGAATGACCTCGGCGCAAATTAGAGGCTTACGCATTGGCTACACACCAAATACTATGGTTCATTATACCCTGGAACGCACGTTACATTCAGCCCATCTAACCATGGACGACATTGTCCCTGTTGCCCTGGAACCCGATGAAATGGAAATGGCTATGCAGAATCATTCTGTAGATGCGGTGGCAACCAGGGAACCTTTTCTCTCCGCCATTCTCCAACATTTTGCAGGCACCAGAACGATTTCAAGATCAGAAACGTCGGCCTATTTATTGATGAATCTTGACTTTTATTCCCAGCACCCCAACGAGGCGAAGGCGATTCTAGCTGCAATTTTGCGCGCAGCCGCTTGGAGTCGACAGGACCAGGAGCATATCCACCGCGCATTACGCTGGATTAGAGAAACGAACATTAACCTATGGGGAACATCCGCAGTGGGTGACGACGCATTTTGGGAATATCTATTCAGATCCGAAACGATTAACAACGCTTCCTTTCCGATGCTTCCCTTGGGGATTCGTAAAGAACAAGGGTTTGTCTGGGACAGATTCGAATTCCTTACACAAATTGGCGCTATCCCTCCCGGAACACAATGGAAGCAGCTTGCCAAGCAATTTGCTCTGGATGCACTTCCTGAAATCATTACCGATGCGGAAAAGTGGCAAATCAATCGCTTCGACTACCGCGCGGACCAGGGAGAAGCACCATGAAAGTGCAGACTGCGATGATGAGCCTGCGGATGCGCATCCTGTTAGGGTTCAGCGCAGTGATTCTTTTGTTCCTTGGCGCAATTGTTACAGTCGAACTTACAGGAATCCCTGGTACCTTGAATCAAGGACAATTTGAGCGTTCCCGTAGTAAATCTCTTGGCGATATGGAACTCGCGTCAAACCTACTCGGACAACGCATCATTAGTTGGTTTAGCGAACGCCGAATTGATATGAATGGCCCGGCAAATTCCCCTCTCTTGGCAAAGGCATTGGAAACGGTAACGCCCGAAAATCATCTGCTGATCGCTGCAGAGCTGCAAGCTTTTTGCAAATCACATCCAGACATTCAGTCCTTGGCCCTATTCGATCCAGCAACTGGTGCGCTACTTGCCAATTTTGGAAATCTTCGCGAAAATTTTCATGAGCAATTTTCCCAGTATTTGATTCCTGGCTATTTTGAAACGATTGAGTTTCATCGCCATAAGGGGCAACAGCCTGATCTTTGGGTGATCCGTCAGATATATTCCATCTCTTCACCCACAAGAATCATTGCACTTTTGGTCGCTAGCATCAGTGTCGACATGGCGGTGGGGCAACTGATCTGGCCCTTCCACGATCAACTGTCCCGGGACTGGGAATGTATTGTGGCAAGCAAAGACGGAAATCGCGTCTCGGAATCAATCATGAACAATACAAGCACGACACCCGCGTACAGAAACCTTCCCCAGACCGATGCATTCGATGCGGTACAACAAGGCTTAGAAGGCATGGACGGCCCCTTTGACGGGGTAGATCAAAATGGAGTTGCTGTCCTTGCTTTTCACCGTCAATTGAAGCTCGCTGCTGGTATTAACTGGGCTATTGTTTTGAAGACAGAACGGGCTTTGGCGCTCAAACCTGCACAAGCCGACTTAGTCCATAGCGCCATTCTTTGGATGATTCTATTTGTCGTTGGCACCGCGCTCTGTATTATTCTTGCAAATTACATTTCCAAACCCATTCAAGAACTGGCTTTTGTCGCACATAAAATTGAACTTGGCGATCTTTCTGCCCGCGTGCATATAAAGGATCAAGCGGACATAGGAAAACTTGCCACGATATTCAATGGAATGATCGACCGTTTACAATTGTGGCAGCAAGACCTTGAACAACAAGTATTACAACGCACCCAGGAATTGCGCCAGCTTTCGGCGCGTCATGAAGCAATTCTTATGGCGGTACCCGACATCATCATGGAAGCAAATGCGCAAAAAATATACACCTGGTCCAATCGGGGTGGAATCGAGTTTTTTGGTGATGATGTGATCGGAAAACCTGCCGAGAAATATTTTGTGGGTAAACAAAATACTTACGATATCATACAACCCCTATTCGATGGCTGTGCGGAAATTCAATACGTAGAAAGTTTGCAGCGGCGCAAAGACGGTGAAGTCCGTTTATTAGCCTGGTGGTGTAAAGCAATCCAGGATGAAGACGCAATAACGATCGGAACGTTATCCTCTGCACGCGACATCACCGAACAGAAGCATATTGAAACCGAAATTCGCCGCTTGAATTCAGAACTTGAACAACGGGTACTCGCTCGCACGGCACAATTGGAAGCAGCCAATAAAGAGCTCGAAACCTTTACCTACACGGTATCGCACGATTTGCGCGCTCCTTTGCGCCATATCGACGGATATGTTGGGCTATTGGTATCACAATGCCATGAAGGCTTAAGTGAAAAAGGTTTGCATTATTTGGAAACCATCGCAGACTCCGCTCGCCGCATGGGAAATCTGATCGACGGTATACTGCAAGTTTCCAGAACTGGAAAAGCAGAGATGCACATGGATCGCGTGGACATGAATCAAATCCTGCGCGAATCGCTCACCATCTTCAATGAAATCCCGACTGACCGCAAAATCGAATGGGTCATTGGCGATCTTCCCGAGGTATGCGGAGATTATTCTGCACTAAGACAGGTATGGGTCAACCTACTCGAAAATGCGCTTAAATTCACGCGCAGACAAGCCATCACGCGCATCGAGGTCAATGCCCGGGAGGAGGGTAATGAAGTCCGTTACTGGATCACCGACAATGGAGTTGGTTTTGACATGACCTATGCATCTAAACTATTTGGCATATTTCAACGTTTGCACTCCCAGGACGAATTTGAGGGGACTGGAGTTGGTCTTGCCTCGGTGCAACAAGCAATCTTGCGTCACGGTGGCCGCGTTTGGGCAGAGTCTGAAGTCGGCAAGGGCGCTACATTCATATTTACTATCCCCCGACAACATGAGGCTTCCGATGGCAAATGCGTTTAAACAGTTTGGCGCCATAATTTTAGGCATGGTTCTTGCGATTCTTGCACGTAAACTATTTTTAAGCGAACTGGACACCCGAATCGTATGGGTCACCTTTTATCCTGCGGTAATGATTGTCGCGCTCTATGGAGGATGGGTTTCGGGCACTATTTCTGCACTAGCATCCAGTCTGATTGCTTTATATGCATGGCCGTTTCTTGCCTCGCACCCGTTCATTAAAGATTATGGGGACCGGCTCGGCATGTTCGCGTTTCAATTCAACTGCGTGATGATTTCTGTTGTTGCCGAAATTGCGCGTCGCTCCCGCAAGAATGCCTTTTCCGCAAAAGAGCAGGCCGAAAAAGCCAATCGCGCCAAAAGTGTATTTCTTGCTAACATGAGTCATGAATTGCGTACTCCTTTGAACGCGATCATCGGCTTTTCCCATTTAATGGAAAAAGACCATCAGTTCACCATTGAGCAAAAATCTCATCTTGGGATCATTGCGCATAGCGGAGAACACCTGCTCGATCTAATCAACAACATTCTTGACATTTCCAAAATCGAAGCCGGTCGCATTGAGCTTGAAGTTTCCAATATCGACTTGCATCAGCACATTTATGAGATTCAGTCCTTGCTATCCGTGCAGGCAGCAGCAAAGGGACTGGTATTCTCAGTGAGTCTATCCTCGGATCTTCCCCGCTATGTCCTAGGTGACTTCGGAAAGTTGCGTCAGATTCTGATCAACCTTTTGGGTAACGCTCTCAAATTCACTCAGACAGGGACGATTGTGCTACGAGTTGTGGTTGTGAACGAAGATTCGCCGCAACAGGGTTGGATTCGTTTTGAAGTTGAAGACTCCGGCACAGGAATCAGCGCTGATGACCAGGATCGAATCTTCGAACCATTCGTGCAATTGCCTAACCGCTCCCAGCTTGAAACAGGTACTGGTCTAGGACTTGCAATTTGCAGGCAGTTTGCAGAACTTATGGGCGGCCAGCTTGGAGTAACCAGCGCTCTCGGTCAAGGTTCCATTTTTTACTTTGCAGTTCCGCTCAGTTTGCCCGCGTTTCAAGGCAGTGTCGCAGAGAAACCCAGTCAGCGGATTATTGCTCTAGCTCCTGGACAACCGCGCTTGCGCATTCTCATTGCCGAGGACAACAATGAAAACCGCATGCTACTGCACGAGATTCTAAAATCATTCGACCTTGACCTGCGCGAAGCGCTCAACGGGCAGGAAGCAGTAGACATCACAGCAGCATGGCACCCGCATCTAATCTGGATGGATATCCGTATGCCCATAATGAACGGCATGGAAGCCACCCGACGCATTAGAGCTATGGAGCTTGGCTGTCAACCCAAGATTGTCGCACTGACAGCCCACGCCTTGGAAGAAGAGCGCCATGAAATCCAGAATGCCGGTTGTGATGATTTTTTACGTAAGCCCTATCGTGAATCAGATCTTTTGGATGTGATGGGGCGCAATCTCGGGCTCAGCTATGTCTACGAATTACAAGAGGAAACCAATGTGAATTCACTTACCGAAATCCGCCCCGAACAATGGGCCGCACTTCCTAAAGAACTGCTGAACGTATTGCATCAGGCGGCCTTGGAATTGGATACCACGCAGGTACAAAGTTTACTTGCTCAAATCAATTCCTATGATGCGCAAATAGGGAAAGCTGTAGAAACACTGGCCCAACAACTGGAATTCGCCCAATTATTGCATTCCTTGGAACTAGGCATTTCTCAGCAGGAGAAAAGTCCTAATGACTAACGGCACCCCTACAAGTTCGCCACGCGAAATTCTTGTTGTCGATGACAACCTTGGCAACCTGCATTTTCTTTCGGAAATACTGATCAGCAATGGTTACCGAGTTCGTTCCGCCAATAGTGCACTCCTAGCCTTGCGTTCCATTGAGGCAAAACTTCCCGATCTCATTCTTTTAGATGTAAAAATGCCCGATTTAAACGGACTCGAACTTTGCCGTAGGCTCAAAGCCGACCCGCACAGTCACGAAGTCCCTGTGCTTTTCATTAGCGCTCTCGACGACGTCAGGGACCGGGTCAAAGGGCTTGAAGCTGGTGGGCTTGATTACATTGCCAAGCCATTTGTTGCCCAAGAGGTTCTTGCCAAAGTGCGCATTTATCTGCAACTGCGCGAATTAATGGAGCATTTGGAAGAGAAAGTGCGGGAACGAACCGAGGCACTTGCCCAAAGCAATCAATTATTGCAGCAGGAAATCACCGAGCATAAGCTTGCCGAAAGCGAAATCCGCCGCCTAAATACAGAATTGGAACAGCGCGTGGTCGCACGCACCTTTCAACTCGAAGCAGCCAACAAGGAATTGGAAACATTCACCCATACAGTCTCCCATGATTTACGAGCACCTCTGCGGCACATCGATGGCTACGTGGAACTGCTCTCGAAGTGCAATGAAACTTTGAGCGACAAGGGCAAGCACTATTTGGATACCATTCTCGAGTCCGCCCGCAACATGGGAAAACTGATCGATGGTTTGCTGCAATTTTCCCACGCTGCCAAGGAAGAATTGCGCATGCAAAAAGTCGATATGAATCAGCTCCTCAGTGAAGCCGTTGCTTTATTCAAAGACATCTGCATCGAGCGCAAAATTGTACTTGAGATTGGAAAGCTTCCTGTAGCCAAAGGAGATTTTACTCTGCTGCGCCAAGTATGGGTCAATCTACTGGAGAACGCAATCAAATTCACGCGGACACAAGTGCATGCCCATATCATTATTCAAGCAACGACAACGGAAAATGAAATATTTTACACGGTCAATGACAATGGTGTGGGTTTTGACATGCAGTATGCGTCTAAACTATTTATGATATTTCAACGTCTGCACACCCAATTTGAATTCGAGGGTACGGGAATTGGACTCGCCTCGGTACATCAGACCATCCAGCGCCACGGTGGCCGCGTGTGGGCCCAGTCCGAAGTCGGCAAAGGCGCTACGTTCCATTTCACTCTTCCAATCTGGAAGGAGACTCCTAATGTCTGAATTTAAACCAATCCTGCTCGCTGAAGATAATCCCAACGATGCTGAGCTCACGCTAGAGGCGCTTCGCGATCATAATATGGCCAATCGTGTAACCCATGTCAGAGATGGGGTTGAAGCACTGGAGTTTTTACGCTACCAGGGCAATTTCAAGCTTCGAAGCCATATCAGTCCAGCCGTAGTAATCCTCGACATCAAGATGCCCCGGGTCGATGGCATTGAAGTGTTGCGCACCATACGTTCAGATCCGCAATTGCATAAGATTCCCGTAGTAATGCTGACGTCATCCCGGGAAGAATCTGATTTGGTGCGCAGTTACGAACTGGGAATCAACGCCTATGTGGTAAAGCCCGTCAAATTTACTGATTTTATCGACGCAGTGAAACATGTCGGGGTATTCTGGGCCTTGATCAACGAACTTCCCCCGGACTGAGAACCATGACAATACAAGATTCACAACCATTGCGCATTTTGCACCTTGAAGATTCTCCGAGGGACGCTGAACTGATTCGGGAACGGCTTCTCGCTCTCGATCAATTGACCCAGCTGGACCTGGCAACGAATGAATCGACTTTTACTGCATTTTTGGAAGAACGTCAATATGATTTGATTCTTTGCGATTATCATCTTCCTTCCTACGATGCGCCCAGAGCACTTCGCGTTGTCCAAGCCTTAAGTCCAAATAGCCCGTTCATCTGTATCTCGGGTGCTATTGGTGAAGAGAAAGCCGTCGAACTACTCAAACTGGGTACCACCGACTACGTGCTCAAGGATAAGCTCGATAAACTTCCTCTTGCAATTTCCCGCGCTCTGGCCGAAGTCAAGGAACGCCAAATGCGCAGAGAAGCGGAACAGAACCTGTTGCAATCCCTGCGGGAAAAAGAAACCTTGCTGCGTGAGCTCTACCATCGCACAAAAAACACCATGGAAGTCATACGGGGCTTACTGGTGATCAGGGCTGCAGAATTCCCAGATAACACAGAATTGCAACAGTTGGTTTCCGACACCGAACATCGCATCCAAACTATTGGACTTGTGCACCAAATGCTTTATCGGGCCAAGGATCTTTCCTTGATTTCGATCCCAGAATATGTCCGCGAACTTGCGTCTTTGATCCTGCGCAGTTTTTCCATTGACCATGACCGCATCAATCTGGAGTTGCAACTCGATGAGCAATCATTTTTACTCGATACCGCAATTCCATTTGGACTGATCCTCAACGAACTGATGTGCAATTCCTTGAAACACGCCTTTCCAGACAAGCGTAGAGGCATTATTTCGATCAGCCTTTCCAAAGGCGAGGCAGGACGAAGCACATTGACATATTCTGACAATGGCGTGGGGGCCGCAGAGGATTTTGTATTCCGCAATCAAACCACTCTCGGACTCAAGCTGATTTACAGCATTGGAGAGCAGCAATTGCGTGGCAAAGTACACATGGAAAATGCGAATGGTATACATTGTTCCATTGAATTTTCAAATCAACTTTATCAGGCAAGGGTATAATATCATGGCCAAAAACATCAAAATTCTCTTAGTCGAGGATGAAGTCGTGACCGCGATGCTTGTAACCATGCAACTCAAACGAATTGGATATGAACTCGTCGAGCACGTCACCACAGGTGAGGATGCCATTGTGAGCGCTCGGAAAAACGCTCCAGATATCATTCTCATGGATATTCGACTCGCAGGTGACATGGATGGAATCGAAGCCGCGAAAGTGATTCAATCCGAGAAACGGGTATCCATCCTGTTTCTGACCTCCTACGACGACCAAGTCACCAGAATGCGGGCCGAAAAGCTCAAACCGTTAGCTTATCTTATCAAACCTCTTGATGTGGATATTTTCGCGAAGATTGCAGAGGCGAGCTTCCCGTGATCGTATGGTTCTCAATTGCTAATTTAGTCCCATGATTCTTTCCTCACTTGATCTTCTAGGTACCCTGGCTTTCGCTCTTTCAGGAGCCTTTCGAGCCGTCAAACATGAACTGGACCTGCTGGGACTTGTTGTTCTTGCAACCCTCACAGGAGTGGGTGGAGGGATTCTCCGCGACGTTCTGCTCGGTGCCACGCCCCCTGCCGCGCTTAAAGATGAAACATACCTGTTGGTCTGTATTCTCGGAGCCCTGCTCGCGATTCTCGGCAAGCGCCACATCGCTTTTCATTGGGATCTGGTGATGATCGCCGATGCTGTTGGTTTGGGCGTTTTTGCAGCCATCGGGGCTGCTAAAGCCGAAGCGTTGCATTGCGGGCCGATCACGGTCGTACTCATGGCAGGTTTAACTGCTACGGGTGGCGGCGTTGTTCGTGATGTGCTGGTGATGGAAATACCAGCAGTGCTCAAAAGCGACTTTTATGCCACCGCAGCGCTGATTGGTGGCGGTGTATTCTTGCTGGGAGGTATTATGGGGTACCCTCTTGAGTCGAGACTGGCATTGACGATCATTACCACAACGGTACTACGTTTGATTGCCATGCGCCACAAGATGCAATTGCCCCGCTTGCGCAGTCTTTCGGCCTCCCCGTCACACCTTACCCACAAACGGAAAAAAGCGCCGTAAAGCCACGCCGCCTAGGTCTTTGCAGGAGCCTCTACACGACCATTATGGTAGCGGATTGCATGGGTAAAAAGCCATGTGCACACGGGGACGCCCAAAATCAGTCCCCAGAAATGAAATAGTTTTCCGGCCACAGTCAGAATCACCAGAACGATCACGGGATTAATGCGTAGACGCGCGCCGTAAATCTGAGGGTTGAGAATATAGGCTTCGATCATGTGGATGATCGCAATCATCACCACAGCGAACAACATGGTCTGCACACCTGCTTGCTGCAGCGCGACCAGACAAATGGGGATTGACGAGATAAACACTCCGGCGACCGGAACAAAGCTAAACAGAAACACGATTGTTGATAGAAACGCAAGATAATGCCCGAGCCCCAGAACCCAGAGCCCAACGGCCGTCAGCGCAGCATTCAGAATTGCAATGCGAAATTGGGCCTCAAGCGCTTGCCCGAGCACTTTGGCAAACACACTAACACTCGGTGCCACCTCACGGTAAGCAAAGCGCAAACGGGAATTTTCCAGGTTACGCACCGATCGGGCCAAGTTGGGCAAATCCAGCACAATTAAGAACGAAAATAAAATCGAAAGCAGGAACGCAGAAATGATTGCGACAACCTTGCCAGAGAGCCTCATCAATTTACTCAGCAAGTCCGAAACATCATGCTCATCGCTATTTTGCACGGTTGCGGTACTCTCGGAATCATCGGGATTTTCGCCTGGTTCCAGTGCATCCAAACCCAGAAACTGCTGGGCCAAGGAAATTGTCGGAGATTCCCCGCTTTCGACCAACTGCGGAACAGCCTCGCTCAGGAAGGGCACTTTTTCAGCGAGATTGAATAGCTGCGAATCGAGCACGGCTGTGTAGGAAGAGGAGTTCGCGACAAAAATGCGCGTCTGGACAGTGATGCGCGGGGCAAGGAACAAGCCTGCTCCGGTGAGCCCCCCTAAAAGGCATAACCCCACCAGCCAAGCGCGGAGGGTCCGGTTCGGGATAAAACGCCCTAACCTATCTACAGCATGTGTCTGTAAAAAGCCAAAAACAAAGGTAAGGAATATCAGGAGAAAAAAGGAACGCAAGACAAAGAGAAAGGCAGCGATCAGTACCCAGATCCCAACGCGGGCGAGGATTGAGTAGAAGCGGAATTTATCTGTTATTTTCATTGCAGTTGAGTTCGATTGCGAAGGGTCAATTTTGCCCGGGAATTGCGAGATTGCCCACGTTTCTTGGAGGTGGAGTCAAGCGAGTAATTCCCCTAATTTTAGCTTCTTTGTGAGACTTTTGCTAACCAGTAGTCAATTTTATCTCTGAGATCCGATGCTTTGATCGGTTTCGCGAGATAATCATCCATTCCAGACTCCAAACACTTCTCCCGGTCCCCTTTCATGGCATTTGCCGTTAGTGCAATAATAGGGATAGGAGGCTCGTTGGCACAGCTTGCCTCCATACGAATTTGCCGAGTAGCGTTGAAGCCATCCAGCTCAGGCATTTGGCAATCCATGAGCACCAAATCGTAGGGAATCGCCGCTAAAGCCTCAATCGCCTCGAAACCATTGCTCACGACGTCTGAGCGAAAGCCCATTTTGCCAAGCATGGCTTGAACAACTTTCTGGTTGATGAC
>Ga0209125_1003295_pt1 | contig 11285 bp, 12 predicted proteins | sample BarGraIncub1131A_FD_184503 | JGI IMG/M metagenome (GOLD analysis project Ga0209125, IMG submission 184503) | Arctic peat soil microbial communities from Barrow, Alaska - Barrow Graham LP Incubations 11-31A (SPAdes) (version 2) | ecosystem: Environmental > Terrestrial > Soil > Wetlands > Peat... | reverse complement strand
TACCCGCTCCACCAGTATTCCCACTCGCATTGCCACCCGCACCACCACTACCCGCACCGCCACCACCCGCGCCACCATTATTGCAAGCCGAACTCACCGCCCCTGCCGCACCATTACCGCCCTGATACACGACATCGCCGACTCCACCCGTTGTCGTGCCGAAGCCAGCAACTCCATTTGCCGCACCAGTTCCACCAGCACCACCTTTGGCAACCACTGCATTCGTCGCAAAAGTCGAGTCGCCACCAGCTGCGCCATTGCCAGTGGAGCCCGCCCCACCGGCGCCAACAGCCACCGCATAGCTATTGCCTGGAACGACAGTCACAAGCCTCTTGGCATACTGCCCCCCCGCGCCACCACCACCTTTGGCGGGATTAGCCGTCGCTCCTCCCCCCGCGCCACCCCCGCCCCATGCTTCAACTGTAATGGAGCTCACGCCCGCTGGGGCAGTCCAGGTTCCCGAGGCCGCAAAGCTATCTGTCGCAGCCTCGGCAGCGCTCGTCAGAACAGCCAACACGATAAAGAACAGTGATCGACCACGCTTAGCCATCCTGTCGTTCAAGAAAAACACCTTACCCTCCGATCAAGCCGCTCTCACTTTGACTGGCACGCCCACTGCCATTTTCCGTTTTCTTGTTGCTGATGCCCCGATCAGACCTAGAACTCAATCACCGTACTGACCATCCGTTCGACATGACCGAGACTGCCGACCACACCACCGGCGCTGGCGGTGGACGTCACGAAAAAAACATACCGATTCGTGCCGGCTTCGTCATGGACTGACGGCGAGCACGTTAGCGCGACGCTGAAACCGTCGATCGCCAATGTAGTCAGGGCGGACGGGCAAGCGGGGGCCCCATTCAGGTTGAACAGCGCCCATTCGATCCCGCCACGCGCGGCTCGATAGGCGCGCGCCCCCTGCAGGTCCTGTGCCGAAGTAATGCTCTGCGTGGTCGACATCGAGAGCATGAAGGCGCCCAGCAGCGAGAGGATCACCAGCAGGAAGATGGCGGTGGGCAGGCTGAAACCACGTGCGGCTTTCATGGTGTGTTATCCACATGCACCTGGTGGTAGAGATTCACCGTTTCACCCGATTGGGTGACGGCGAGCGAAATCGAAACGATGCCGAAACGCCCGGTTCCGGTTCCGCTGCCGGGTGGCTCGTACTTAATGCTGCAATCACTGGGATCCATACCTATATGGCTGGCAAGAATGGAGGGCGTCACGCCAGCAATCATCGCCGCGCAATTGGCCGGTTGCGCCCAGGCTGCGGTGCGCGCCCTAATGTCCCGCGAATAGCGATTGAGTGTGCCGCCGTTACAGTAATAGGAAACCACTTGTTCGTTGGCCGGCAGCACCTGAAAACGATTGGCGGGCGAAGCGCTCGGGAAAACCTTGCGGGCGAAAATAGTCGTCCCGGCCGCGGTGAAGGTGAGCTTTGTCGTATTGGCGGTATCGCCGCCGGTAACGCCTCCCGCGGCAATCTGCACGGCGTTCAGCCCAGCGTAGGCATTACCGTTCGCGCTGCCATCGTTGTAAACGACAACGACATCGCCAGGCACAATCTGGGTTGGTGCCGGGAGACTGCTGTTCAAACCCAGCATGTCGAAGCTGGCATCACTGGCCGTAAAATCGAGAATATCGCCGGTTGATGTGCTGGTCTGGTCGGCCCGATAGCGCCCGCCGATCCGGGTCGGCATAAATTCGATGCATTGATCCGAGCTGTCAGCCGGATTGCGTACGCTGTTGGGCAGGGCAAGGCGAATATCGCGTGCCATGCGGCGCACGGCGGTGTCGGCAATATCAGTCAATTCGGCGCGCCGCGCCATATCCATGTAACTATCCACCGGCCCCTTGATGAACACCGCCACCATGCCGGCGATCACGCCGGTGATGACGATCACCATAATCATTTCAATCAGGGTAAAACCGCGCAGTGAGTGGGCTGATCTCGTCATGATCAATAATTGGTGCGATAGCCGGACAGTTGGATGGTCTGGCCACTGCCTGTGACGCTAACCGTGATCTTCTTGACTTGCCCCGCGGCGATGGTGCCCAACACCGCGCTGGCAGTGGCATCGACGACGACGGTGGCCCGGTAGGCAGTTAGCGAAGAAATGGACGTGGAACCAAGCGTACTGTCGCCGTGAATCTTCTTGCTGTCCGTTGACCCGTCGAAACAGCTGTAATCGTCGACGTCATCGTACAGCGTACGGCCGGCACAGGTCGCGGGCGTCGTTTCCGTATAGCCGCCGGTGGGATTGGCAAATTCCTTCGACAACACCTCATCGAGAATCGCTTCAGCCATGGCTAATGCCTGTTTGCGCAGCATCGGGTCGGCGCTGGACTTCACCGTAACATTCATCACCGCCAAGATGCCGATGATACCGACGCTGACGATCACGATGAACATGATCAACTCGATCAGTGTCATGCCGCGCTGTCCATGGGAGAGGCGCAAGGCTTTAGTACACATAACCGGTTTTGAAGTCGACGTTGATGTGCGTGCCGGCAATGGCTGCGTCGATATTGGCGGCCTGATCCGTATCGCCGAGCGGTTGGAACTTAAAGCTGGCGACCGAGTAGGTAAGGCCGGTGCCGCCTTTAGGGGCACTGGGCAGGGCCAGAGCGCTGTTGCAATTGCCATCGGCTGGTGTATCGGTATCGATGGTCAGACTTACGCCGGTGCTGCTGAAGGTCACGCAGACATTGCGCCGCTGTGCGATGGCCGATTTTTGTGCGTAACGCAGCAGCGATCGGGTTTCATCCTGGAAGCCGCGGTTCTGAAAATCCGAACGATCGGCAAAACGCGGCAGCACCGCCACTGCCAGTACCCCGACAAGTATCAGGGTGATGATCAACTCAACCAGTGTAAAGCCCTTCGCCGCCCGGACCGGCACATCAAGGAACCTGCAACGCGCCATCACCTCATTCATGATCGCCCCTGCCGCAGATTGCTCATTACGCCCCAGCCCCAAGCTCAACGTCGTTATGCAATTTCTCTCCGGCGCACCAGGCACGCCACATGCGACGGTACAACGCTTCCAGATCGCGGGCAAACTGCTCTGGCTGCAGCAGTGGGCTGGCGGCCATGCGCGGCCGGATCTCCTGCCGAAGAACGGTCAAGCGTGGGCCATCTAGGGCTAAGGCGATCGCACCGTCGATGTAGGAAACGGCATCGCGAAAGGCGAGTTCGGTCAACCCCAGATTCGCCAGCACAGCGACCGTCTGCCGGGCGACCACTCCCTGGCCCGCCACCGTTACCACCGGCACCCCCATCCAAAGAGCCTCAAGGGTAGTCATGCCACCATTGAAGGGAAATGGGTCCAGGGCAACATCGATCTCGCCGTACTGTTCGAGCATTTCCGGGTGCGACGAAGGCCCTCGCAATTCCAGCCGGTCGCCTTCCAGCCCATAGTCCACGAAGCGCTGGCGAAGTTCATCACGGACGTGCTCGTTTTGCAGCGCACCGGCTTTCAGCAGAAGGCGACTTCCGGGAACGCCCTTGAGAATCGCCACCCACGCGGCGACCACCGGATCGACCAATTTCTCGATACGGTTGAAGCAACCGAAGGTAATCCGGCTTTCGGCAAGCGCTGGCGGTACCACCACTGCCGGCGCGTAGCTTGGCGGCGAATAGCAGAAACGGGTATGCGGTAGCCACACGGGCGTTTCGGAAAACAACTGTCCGCATCCGGGCGGCGAGGTATAGGGATCGCTAATAAAATAGTCGATGCTCTCCAGCCCGGTCGAATGGAAATAGCCGATCCACGTGGCTTGCACTGGAGCTGGCTTCAGAACAAAGGAAGGCAAGCGATTAAAGGCCGTATGCCCGGCAAGATCCACCAAAATATCGATACCCTGCTCGTGAATCTGTTGGGCCAGTTCGTCGTCGCTGGCGAGCAGCACATCGTGCCAGGCGGAAGCGTGCTCGCGGATAGCGACGGTGATCTCGTCATCCTTCCGCGTCATCGAAAAACAGTGAATCTCAAACGATTTTCGGTCGTGGTAACGGATGACATCGCGCAGCAGGAAACCGACCGGATGCGTGCCAAAATCACCCGAAACGTAACCGATCCGCAAAGGGCGGACAGGCTGCTTCGACCGATCATGAGTAAAAGCTGCGCCGCCCTCTTCCTTGCCGAAGCGGCGCGCCCAATCTCGGTGATAGCCGAAGACTTCCTCAGCCGAAATATCTGGCAGATAGGTCGAGTTGAACGCGATATTCGAGCAGATGGCCGGCATTTGCGGGTTGCTCACCAGCGCCCGTTCCTGCAGCAAATTAGCGCCGCGATGATCGGCACGCGCACTCAAACAACCGGCCAATGTAATCAATGCTGAGACGTTGCCTGGCTGCATCTCAAGCACTTTCTCACAACTTACCTCGGCTGCCGCCAAGTCGCCCCTGGCCTGCTGCGCCAGGGCCAGAGACGCCAGGCGCTGAGCGCTTTCACCCTTGAGGGCGATCTCCCTTTCGATGAAGATCAGCGCCTCGCCGATGTGGTGCGTCTCGCCGAACAAGGTGGCCAGATTCATATGCGCTTCGGGACACGCGGGATCGCATTCCAGGGCCCGACGAAACGCTTTCACCGCGGGACGCGCCTTGCCGGTATGCAAAAGCACATTGCCCAGGTTGACGTGCAGCGCCGCTTCATCGGGATTCTGTTCAATCGCCCGACGTGCGGCAGCCTCGGCGTCCGCAAAGCGCCCCAGTTCATAGAGCGTCGCCACACGATTGTTCAGGGCCTCAAGCAGGCTCGGTTCGAGTTTGAGTGCTTGTTCAAAACTCGCCAGCGCGGGTGAAATCTCCCCCCTTACCAGTTGCCATTCGCCGAGATTGCTCCACGCCTGCGCGTAGCCCGGATCCGCCAACAAGGCTTTGTCATAGGCCGCCCGCGCCGCGTCCATGTCGGCCAGTCGGCGCTGCGCCGCGCCGAGGGCGCACCAGGCTCGAGCAAAAGCCGGATCGTGTGCCAGTGCCTGTGTGCACGCGGTGACCGCTTCGCGGTTGCGGTCTTGAGCCAGCAACTGCTTGGCGAGGCGAAACCCCGCTGCGGCGGCCGTTCTTCCGGTACCGGCAGCGCCGTTGCGAAAACAGGTCGAGGCGAGGTTGCCCATGCTCTTGCGTTCAAGCCACTGACCGAGGTGGAGCCAAAGAAACGCCCCGACCTGGCGGGGAGCAAAGAGGAAATGGGTCATGGGGGAAAATGGATCGCGGCTAGGCGCGATATTTCCGACGCTTCAAGCAGAGATTTTGACGCCACCAGCCACAGATCAAAGCTGGCCTCACGGCTTTTTCCAGCAACGGCACGGAACCCGGCCGCCCGGACCGCGGTGACCAAGGTTTTCAGCGTAAACCCGGTGCGGTGCGCCATGTACAGATTTCCGGCGGCCATCGGAGGGCGGTGCCCATAGAGTACATCGATGGGCGCGATCGGCCCGGCAGGCGAAACGTAGACCGGTTCGTCGAGTTTGTCCTCGACAACCAGACGACACAAGGACTGCAGATCGGGGCAGGTGAGCACCAGAATACCGCTCGGCTTCAGCACACGAAAGAACTCGATCAACGCGACCGGCACTTCGTGTGGGTAGAGATGTTCGATGTTGTGGGACGAATACACCGCGTCGACCGAGGCAGTCGGCACCGGAGACATGTCGAGCATGCTTGAAACGACGTCGGGCGCGGCGGCTGGGTCGATATCGAGCCGGACTTCATGCCAGTCATCGGACAGAAAACCTGGTCCGACATTGGGTTTTCGTGCGCCACCGCAGCCCACGTGGAGAAACTTCGGCCCTGGACAATCGAACAAGGTGGTATTGACGAGAGCCACCTGGCTTGCCTGCTCCATCGTAACCACCGGGATCAAGTCGCGCGCCGACATCCACGCGAAGAGCCTGCGCCAAAGGAGAGCCTTGAAATCGATCATGCGACCCCAGACACCAGCTATCGCTTCTTTCCGACGAAAGCCGACACCAGCATCGCGAAAAGCACCTGTTTGACCAGCGCCGGCGGGTAGCCTGCACTGAGCAGACGCTGCTGCAGCCCAAAAGCCACCCGCGCCCGACTGATCACGCCAAGCCGGTTCTGCTCGCGCTCGATGCGCGCCGCTTCAAAAAACCGTTTCAGGCCCGATTCGCTGGTCGACGCGACTTGCTTCTCCGACAACCGCTTTGGCCCCTTGCCGGCTTCCTGCTGGCGCGGTACGGCTTGGCGAAAAACGTCCGTCAGCCTCTCGCATATATCCTGAATTGCTCCCTGCGCCTTAGCCATAGTCTGTTCTTAACATTAAATAAAAAACGCCGATTGGAAACCTCCAGCCGGCGTTGAAGACGCAAAAGCTGCCGGATCAGCCGGTACAGATCAGCGTGGCCGACGCTGTCGCCGAATTTGTACCCGACGTCGCTGCACCGGTAACCGTGACAGGTACTGCAGCACCAGCACCACTACAGGTAAAGGTACCAGCAGAATACCCCGTCGGCCAGCCTCCTGCCATGATACTGCCTGCAGCTGCGCTTACTGAGCCGGTTCCCGCGATGGCAGTTCCTTTTGAGGTTGCAACCTGATAGCCGGCGTAGTTAATCGCAAAGGCCGAAGAAACCGCGCCAGCGACACCGGCCGTTGCCGCATTGGCCGCGTCGCTTTGCAGGTTGATAAACTTCGGCAGCGCCGTCGCAGCAAGGATGCCGAGAATGACAATAACGACGACCAGTTCGATCAGGGTAAAGCCTTGTTGCTTGATGTTCATGATGCGCTCCTATAAAAAAATCAACAGCCGGAAATCGTCAGCCCGCTAATCGACGCAGCGACGTTGGCGAGCGGTGGCTGGGTGTAATTGAAGAAACACTGAGTTGAATCGGTTGCGCCGACGACGCTGAAAGTTGCAGAGCCATTAGCCAGAGCATACGTGTACCCCTCGGCTTCAAGTTGTAGCTGCGTCGGGTTGAAGGTCCCGGTCAGGCCGGCAGCGGAGAGAATGCCAGGATTTCCACCAAAGGCATTGACCGCCGGATAGCCATATACCGTGTAGATCAATCCGCTTTCGGAACAGACCGTACCAGTCAAGCCGCCGCTGTTGCTGGCGACGCCCCCCCCACCAGCGCAGGTCGCCGGATCAGCAACGCCCCCGCGCGACAGGCTGGTCGCATGAACCAGTGCCGCGGCTGCGGACACGCTACCGCGCGCTGCCTGGAGTTTGGCGATACGGGCGTCGCGCTGCAGATTGATGAAACGAGGCAGCGCCACAGCGGCGAGAATCCCGAGGATGATAACGACGACGATCAACTCGATCAACGTGAAACCACGTTGCCGAGCCGGATATTTCTGGTGGCTCATGTGAGCTTTATCGACTCCCTCAACTAATACTTTAATCATAGCTTAACTCCTTAACGATGCGCCGGAACTAGTTCTCTTTATCTACTCTCGAAAGCCCCACGCCCGCCAGCTTCGCTTGCGCCGCCGCACCGCCCATACCACGCGTCAGGCGAAATCGGGCTTCGTTGGCGGCCCGAAAACGATAGACGAGTTCGCTGGACTGACGGTCGAAATACCAGACGCCACGTATGGTGGGCGCGGCATCAAGTTCGCCGAGATAGCCTTCCGGGACACGCCCGACCCACTTAAGCGGATTAGCGCTCTCTGGCAACGCCCCGCCAAACGACTCGTGATGCGCCAGACGGTCGAGCAGTTCGACGCGGATAGCTGCCGCTTCCGACTGCACCATCGCTTCCTCGATCTGGATTCGTGCCCGCTCCAATGCTGGCAGCAGAAATGCAGCCAAGACACCGATGATCACGACGACCACGGCGAGTTCGAATTGGCGGCGATTGCGTTCGGCCATTTAGTGTTTCAACGCCACTTTGCCGAGGTCCCACATCGGCAGGAAGACGCCAAGCGCCAAGATCAACACCAACACGCCGAGTGCAACGATGAGGACCGGCTCGATCTTCTGCCCCAGTGTTTTCAGTTCGTATTCCACCTCCTGCTGATACATCTGGCCGATCTCGTCCATCATGTCGTCAATGGCGCCCGACTCTTCGCCGACCGCCATCATCTGCAACACCACTGGCGTGAAGATGCCGACCGCCAGCGCCGAACGCAGAATGCTCTCGCCGCGCTCAACGCCTTCGCGCATGTTCTCGATGCGCCGCGCGATATAGGAGTTATCAACCGTCTGCGCTGCATTGGACAGCGCCTGCATGACTGGCACACCGCTACGCATTCCGAGCGCAAAGCTACGTGCAAAGCGCGACAAGGCGGCCTTGTGCAGGATCTTCCCGGCGATTGGAATGCGCAACGCAACGCTCTCCCAATCGTGCCGTCCCTTGACCGTGCCGACCCAGGCACGGAAGGCAAAGATGCAGCCGGCAACAACCGCCAGCAGGTGTGGCCAGTAGGTCACCATGAACTCGGAAAAGCCGAGCAGCAGGCGCGTCATCATCGGCAGCTCAGCGCCAAAGCCCTGGAAGACCTTGGCGAAGGCCGGGATGACGAAGATGTTGATGACGACGATAGCAATGGCCATGGCGATGACCACGAAGCTCGGGTAACGCAGTGCTGACTTCACCTGCTCGCGCATGTAGCGTTCGAACTCGAGGTGTTCGAAGAGGCGCAGAAAGATTGTGTCGAGTAAGCCGGTCATTTCGCCGACCTTGACCATGGACACGTAAAAGGGCGAGAAAACGCGCGGGTGACGCGCCAGGCCAGCCGATAGCTCGCGACCACCTTCGAGGCTTTCCCGTACGTCCTGGATCACATGCTTCATAGCCGGATTGATCGCCGCCTCCTGCAAGCCGCCGAGAGCGCGCATGATCGGCACGCCGGCCTTGAGCAGCGTATGCAGTTGGCGGCTAAAGAGCAGAACGTCAATGTGCGTCACCTGGGGCTGAAACCAGGTGATGCCGTTCCCAGCGATGGCCTTGGCTGGCTTCGAGCCGGATTCGCGAATCTGCACAGGCGTCACGCCCTGCCCGAGCAAAGTGTCGGCAACGGCACTGGAAGTCGCGCCTTCAAGGGCCCCCTCGACGAGCTGCCCGCGGGAATTACGCCCCTTGTACGAAAAGGTGGGCATGCTTAGTCTTCAAACTGGTTGCTGATACGCATGGCTTCCTCGACCGTCGTGCGGCCGGCAACGGCCAGACGCACGCCGTCGCGGCGCAGAGTTTCGCCGGCCATCTGCTTGCGCGCCGCCTGGACAAAAACGCCGGCATCGTCGTCGTTGACGGCGGCAACAAGTTCGTTGCTCATTTCCAGCATCTCGTAGACGCCGGTACGCCCCTGATAGCCGGTGCCACTGCAATGCGCGCAGCCGTGTCCCTTGACGAAATTGTGTTCGTCGACATGATCACCCAGTTCGTAGCGCAACCATTCGTGTTCGTGCGGCTCGAGGACGTGTGGCTCGCTGCAGTTTGCGCAAACGACACGCACCAGGCGTTGCGCCAGCACTAGTTGCAGGGAGAGGGCGACCATGTAGGGCGGCACTCCCATGTCGAGCAGACGGATCGGGGTGGACACGACGTCGTTGGTGTGCAGCGTGGAGAGCACCATATGGCCGGTCATCGCAGCGCGCATGCCGATTTCGGCGGTGGTCTGATCACGCATTTCGCCGACCAGTACGATGTCCGGATCCTGGCGCATGGCGGCGCGCAGCACACGGTCGAAGGAAAGGTCGATCTTGTCGTGCACCTGTACCTGGTTGATGCCAGGCAGTCGATACTCGACCGGATCTTCGACGGTGATAATCTTCTTCTCCGTCGAGTTCATTTCGTTGAGCGCGGCGTACAGCGTCGTCGTCTTGCCGCTGCCGGTCGGGCCGGTTACCAGCACCATGCCGGACGGCCGCCGGATGGCGTGGCGCAGACGCGCCAGGATATGCGGCGGCATGTTGAGGCGTTCCAGCCCGAGCAGCCCGCTGCTCTGGTTGAGCAGGCGCATGACGACCGACTCGCCGTACTGGGTCGGCATGGTCGAAATGCGCACGTCGACCGGATTGTTGCGTACCTGGATAGCGAAGCGGCCATCTTGCGGCAGGCGTTTTTCCGAGATATCGAGGCCGGACATCAGTTTCAGACGCAAGGCCACGGCCGGCGCGATCTTCGAATCGGCCTCGGTCTGCACATGCAATACGCCATCGATGCGAAAGCGAATGCGCAGCGCGCGCTCCTGCGGTTCGATGTGGATGTCGGAAGCCCGCGAGCGTAGCGCTTCTTCGAAAACCGTCTGCAGCAACTTGACAACCGGCGCTTCCTCGGCGCCCGCCGAGATACCGAGCAGGTCGCCAAATTCGACTGGCACATCGCCGAGTTCGGCGGTGAGTTCCTTGGCTAGACCACTAATTTCTTCGGTGCGGTGATAAACGCGATCGATCAACGCCAACAACTGGCTCTCGGCGACTACCGCTAAATCGAGTTCGCGACGCAGCACGCGGGCGAGCTCGTCGTAGGCCTGCAGGTCGGTCGGGTCGACAAAACCGATCCGAAGCTTGCCGTCGACCTCGTCGAGTACAACGGCGCGGAAACGCCGCGCCTGCGCCTCGGGCAGAAGGCGAATCAGCTCCGGCGGAGGACTAAAATGCTTCAGATCGACAAAGGGGATGCGCAGCTGTTTGGCAAGCGCCTGCGAAATTGCCTCTTCCGTTACAAAGGAACTTTCGACGACAATACGTCCGAGCTTGCGGCCGCTGCGCTTTTGCTCGTCGAGCGCGAACTTGAGCTGCTCGTCGGTAAGCAGGCCCTGTTGAATCAGCAGATCGCCGAGGCGAATTTTTTCCGGCCGAGCCATTGCCAGCTCCAGTAACCCTACAGGTATCTACGCTAATCGGCTGATTCTAGCCGATTTCGAAGGCAACAAAATCACTTTTACCGGAAGTAACACGTGCCTGCCGTCGTTTTATACCAACCCGAGATTCCGCCGAACACGGGCAACGTGATTCGCCTGTGCGCCAATACGGGCGCCGAACTGCATCTTGTCGAACCGCTGGGTTTTCGCTGGGAGGACAAGGCGCTCAAACGCGCCGGACTCGATTATCACGAATTCGCCAGTGTCTTTCGCCACGCGGACTGGGCAACGTGCAAGGCTGCACTGGGGACGCGCCGACTGTTTGCGATGAGCACACACGGCAGCGTGTGTCACGACTTTCCGTCATTCCGGGAAGACGATGTGTTTGTTTTTGGCTGTGAAACGCGCGGACTGCCGCCGGAGGTAATGGCTGAATTTTCGGCAAGGCAACGCTTGCGGCTGCCGATGCGACCGGGGCAGCGCAGTCTGAACCTGTCGAACGCGGTAGCGG
>Ga0209125_1003289_pt1 | contig 11300 bp, 10 predicted proteins | sample BarGraIncub1131A_FD_184503 | JGI IMG/M metagenome (GOLD analysis project Ga0209125, IMG submission 184503) | Arctic peat soil microbial communities from Barrow, Alaska - Barrow Graham LP Incubations 11-31A (SPAdes) (version 2) | ecosystem: Environmental > Terrestrial > Soil > Wetlands > Peat... | reverse complement strand
GCGCTTCGATGGCGGCAAGATCTGCAAGCTCGAGCAACACGCGGTCGTACACGCGGGTCATGTCAGGGAAGCGTTCTCCCAGCTCGTCAATGTTGGGCCCCACCAGCGGATTTTGACCCGTAAGATTGATATGGTCGGTGACTACCATAACATCACCGGGGCTAAACAGAGTATTCAGACCACCAGCAGCATTGGTGAGGAACAGAATCTGGATTCCCAGGGTATGCAATAAACGCACAGGGAAGACCAAATCATCCAGTGCCACACCTTCATAAGTGTGCACGCGTCCTTGCAATACTATGATCGACTTACCAGCCAGAGTACCCAGCAGCATCCGCCCCAAATGGCTTTGCACCGAACTCTGCGGAAAGTGGGGAATCTCGGAATAGGGGATCGCAAGTTTCACCTCCATTTGTTCGACAATGCCGCTTAGCCCAGTACCCAGCACCACGCCAAAAAGCGGGACAGAGCCGGAGCCGATGCGGCCACGAATGAACGAAGCTGATTCTTCAAGATGATCAAGCGTATTTTGCGAAATGCTCATTGGAGAAATGTAGTTTCCCCAATCCCATGCAAGTAGCCCCTTCTTATTCTTTCAGAGCCTTGCTTACTGCGTCTGACAACGACATCCCTGCGTAGTCCTGCGCGCGGAAGAAACGTCCACTCACCCCATCTGTGAGTAAAGATGGAACGAGTGCTCCGGGAACAACGCTTTCGACGGCATTAGGTGCCTGGGGTCCACCGAGGTCAGTCCGAAGCCAACCGGGATCCAGCAGGTTCATCTGCACTCCGGAGCCCTGCAGCTGTGTGGCGAAGTCACGTACGAACTTGTCTACGGCAGCTTTGGAAATGGCATAAGCGGTAAGCTGAGGTTGGTCCTGAATCCCACTGCTCACATTGATGACGCGGCCCCATTTGCGTTCGAGCATGGGTGGAACCAGTCGGTGGCAGATGCGGATAAGCGCGATGACATTGACTTCAAAGCTCTTGCGGAAATCCTCGGCCGGGGTGACCCAGGGGTTTTCACACCAAGGAGTCATAACAGCCGCATTATTATAAAGAATATCGATGCCAGGGGTTTGGGCGAGTACATAATCAAGCATCGTATCGACCTGAAGCGTATCGGTGAGTTCCGCTGCCACGCAAAGAACCTGGACACCTTGTGCGCGCAATGCCACAGCTTGCTCCCCAGTATGTTCGAGCGTGCGGCTGTGCAGAACCAAATTGCAGCCCAGTGCAGCAAGCCCTGCAGAAACTTGTTTGCCTACACCACGACTTGCACCAGTAACCAATGCCCATTTACCTGAAAGAACGCCCATTTTTGACTCCATGCCGAATATTGAAAAACTGCCCTAAAGATACAGCAAAAAAAAGCCCTGGAGCGAAGCCAGGGCAATTGAGCGGATACATTGGTAACCGTAAGGAATCAAATATGGTCAGGAGAGCTCGCTGGGACGGACTTTCCGTTTTTGCGGGCCCGCAGATTTTTAACGTACTCAATGACTACTGGTACTGCGGAAACGCAAATTATACTCAGAACCACGAGTTCAAAATGCGCTTTGATGAAAGTGATATTTCCGAAAAAGTATCCTGCCCAAACGCAGGCGAAAACCCAACCTGCTCCACCCATGACGCTATAGGGGAAAAATGTTTTCCAGGGCATTTCGGCCATGCCAGCCACAAAAGGGACAAAGGTACGGAAGAAGGGAATAAAACGACACAAGGTAACGGCTTTAGCGCCATATTTTCCGTAGAAATCATGGGCTTTCTTCAAGTTCTTCTGATTGAAGAACCTGCCATTCTTCCCCGAGAACGCTTTGTGCCCAAACCAGAGACCCATTAGTCGATTAAAGTTATCGCCCGACACTGCGGCGATAGGAAACAGGATAAGCACAATCTTTAAATCCATGGCTCCGGTCGCGCAGAGAGCTCCGATTGCAAAGAGCATGGAATCACCCGGAAGAAAAGGAGCCACGACAAGCCCGACTTCGCAGAAAATGATCAGGGCGATCAGTCCATAAATCAGCATGCCATAATGATGTACGAGGAGCGCGAGATGCTGATCAATGTGCAGAGCGTACTGGAGAATTTGCGAAAGAATTTCCATAGGGGTACAAAGCTAGAAAAAGGGAAGAGACTGAATCAGGAGCAGCGAACCGAATATTGAAGCTGCTTGAAAACATCTTTGGCGAAATCAGCAAGGCTCGGATCACGTGCGCCCATCAAAAGAATGGTGTCACCTGCATAAGCGCTTCCAATCATCGATTTTGCGGCCTCGGAGCGTTCGGGTATATACCAAGCCTTTACACCCAGGGCTTTCAGGTCATCGATCAAATCGCCTGCGGAAATATCTTGCACTGCGGTGCCACCGACATAATAGATCTTCGAAAAGAAGATTTCATCATCAGGGCGCAGCGCGGCATGGATTTCCGCAACCAATTCCTTGCGCAGAAATTTGGTTGGCGCAAAGCCATGGGGCTGAAACCATGCGAAAAGTTTACCAGAAGTAAAACCTTGGCAAGCACGGATCGAGGCTGCGATCTTCGCTGGATTATGGGCAAAGTCATCCACAAGAGTCACGCCCTGCACGTTTCCTAAAATTTGGTGACGACGGTGGATGCCGCCCCAGGTCGCGAGAGCTTCCGCGCAGGTAGCCAGAGGAACGCCAGCAGCAACGCCGCAAGCGATAGCTGCAAGGGCATTTTCCATATTGTGGTAGCCTGGGCAGGGTACTTCCACGCGTACCAGCTTTCCAAAATGACGCACACGGAAGCGTATCGAGGTTCCAACAGGCTCAAAATCGATGCCTTGAAATCCCTGCCAGCCTTCATGACCGAATTCCCAAGCCCGGTCGCGCGAATATTTCACCGCAATCGGATGGTCGCCATTGACAATCAGCTTGCCTGTGGTATTGTCTGCAAAAATGCGGAACAACGCTTCAAGTTCCGTAAGCTCTTTATGGTCTTTGTCTATGTTCAGAATTACACCGACTTCGGGCGTGTAACGAACCAAGGATCCATCGGATTCATCGGCTTCGCAAACCAGCCATTCGCCTTTTCCAGCGACCGCGTTGCCAATTTTTCCTTGAGCTTCCAGGCTGGAAAGACCTGCACCCGAAAGCAGGGAAGGCGATAGGCCCGCAAATTCGAGAATGTGATAGGCCATACCAGTTACGGAAGATTTACCAGAGGTTCCAGAGATCGCAATGGTACGACGTTCCTGCGTGAGCTGAGCCAAAAGTTCGGAGCGATGTAAAACGGGAATGCCCAGCTCAATTGCTTTGTCGAGATCCGGGTTGCCTTTTTCAATGGCAGTACTAATGACAATGACGCTGATTTTTGCGTCAATTCCAGAACCATCCTGAGCAACGCAACGGATTCCTTCCGCTTCGAGCTGTGCTTTGGACAGCGGGGGTTGAGCCTGACCAAATTGGCGATCCGATCCAGTGACCGCAAACCCGCGTTGAGCCAAGTACTGTGCCAGTGCACTCATGCCGGTGCCTGCGACACCGATGAAAAAATAATGCGTGGAAGCATTCGGGGTCATTAGTCCATTCCTGTTTTTCACGGCTGGGAGCGCTTCTTACTGTTCGTCCTCGTCATCGTCCTCATCGAGGCCATTCTCCTGCAGAGCTGGAGCATGCTTGCGCAGGTATTCCAGGATCTGGGTGAAAGGGCCTTCGAGCGGGGCTTCAAAACGAACGCGCTTTTCTGTGCGGGGGTGCAAAAGCGAAAGGCTGATCGCCTGCAACATCTGCGCGGGTGCGAGCTTCAAAATTTTGATGGCACTCGGACGATCCAAGGGACCGATGCGATGGAGAGCGCATTCACCGCCATCATAGGTGGGATCACCGACGATGGGATTCCCCATATGGCGCATATGCACGCGGATCTGATGTGTACGGCCTGTTTCGAGTTTGCATTCGAGCAGCGTAGCGAAGCGGAAACTTTCCAAAACCTGGAAATGAGTTACCGCGCGCTTACCTTCCGGGCGAACAGCCATGCGGATGCGATTGTCTGGATCGCGCTCAATGGGAGCATCGACAGTACCTGCAAGTTGGCGTGGATGTCCCCAAACCAAAGCCCAATAAGTGCGGACGATTTCGCGTGCATCCATCTGTGCGGACAGATGCGCATGCGCTTTATCGGTACGTGCCACAACCATCAGGCCCGGAGTGTCTTTATCGAGGCGATGGACGATGCCTGGACGAAGAGGACCGTTCACTTTGGACAGCTTCTTGAAATGGTACAAAAGTCCTGCAGCAAGGGTACCGCCCTGAACGCCTGCACCTGGATGGACGATCAATCCACGCGGCTTGTTCAGAATGACAATTTCCTTGTCTTCGAAAATAATATTCAAAGGAATATTTTCTGGTTCCAGATGTGACGAAGACTTAACGGGAAGCTCGGCAACTTCAATCTGTTTCAGGGGGGATACACGGAAATTCTTGGTACAGACGACGCCTGCTGCACTTACCTTTCCTTCCGTGATGATCTTCTGCAAGTCGGTGCGCGAATAATCGGGCAAGACAGTGAGAAGGAATTTATCGAGGCGCTCACCGGTCTGTTCCGGACTTACTTCAAATACTGGCATGTGAGAACTTTTTGTACAGGGATGGACCAAGGAAAACGAGAGTGACGCCGACGCAAACGAGGCTGTCGGCAACATTGAAAGTAGGCCAGCGTTGCATCAGGGCATCTGGGAAATCAACGGAGATGAAGTCGACTACTTTCCCAATATGCAAGCGATCGGTCAGGTTACCTAGGGCACCAGACAGGATCATAGCCACGCCCAAACGTGAAAATCCGTCATACTTGGGAAGAGAACGATAGAAGTAGGAGAGTCCACCGATGGCAATCACCGTAAGTAGCCCGAAAAAGAGGGTAGGATGCAACCAGGGGATAATTTCCTGCGGTCTGGAGCTGAAGGCTGCTCCTTCATTGTAATCTAGTTGGAAACGCAGAAAAGTGCCTATCATGGGGAGGTACTCGTGACGAGGGGTTCCGTCCTCGGATGCAAAGCGGGCAACGGCCCAAAATTTGGACGCTTGGTCGGCAAAGATCCCTAAAAGGACGATTGCTGCATGAACTAAGGGTTGATTAATCTTTTTCACAGGCACAAGATAGAAAATCGAGGATCAGGCGGGAGAGCTCAGCCTGAGCTTAGATAGTCTAGATTGGAGCCAAATCCGATTCCAGCACTGCACAGTGGTCTTTTGCAGAATTCGTTTGACGGCGGAACGGCTGATTTTGACTTTAGTCTTGGGGTCAAAGAGCTTTTGTCCATCCCCAACAGCTACGAGTGTTTCTGCGGCCATCATCATGGGCCAAAGGCAGAAAAGGCGAATTCTAGGCTCGAATACGGGAATTAAAAGGGTAAAATCCATGGAATCCTGCAGATGGGCCCAAGCCTTACGGACCATGTGCTTCATGACATTGGAACGATTCTGGAGTGGAGCATCGGGCGCAAAAAGTGCGTGTGGTTGCAGGAATCCTTCGCGTCGAATCCATTCCATCGGGACAAAGCAGACTTGACGCTCGCTATCTTCCAGGACATCCTTGGTGATATTGACCACTTGCAGGGCTAACCCAAAAGATACCGCGTACTCTTTCATATGCTGGTATCTCGCTTTACTGATCCAGATAGACTGCTGATAAAATAGGTCACAAAGCAGGTTTCCAACCACCCCTGCGACATAGTAACAGTATTGGTCGAGGTCAGCTTCGTTTTCAATCGTCAGCCACTGACCTTGGCTCTGCTCTTGTCGGAGAGCGAAGTGGCCCATGCCGGCGCACATCTCTTGGATGCATTGGATTACCGGGCGCTGAACCTTGAGCGAGAATTCAAAGAATAAGGCAAGCGTCCAATCGCAATGGGCGCATAGGAATTCTTCGTCGTCGTTGCTGAGATCCCAAGAAGGGGGGAGGGCCTGCTTGAATTCATGGGCGCGCTTGACCCATTCACTTGCATCTTCCGAGAAAATAGCAGAAAAGAGGTCAAGAAGTCTTTCTTTTTCAGCAGCGCTCAGCGAAGGGCAGTCTTCAATGGTATCGGCCATGCGACAGAATAAATAGGCAAGAAGCACCGGCCTGCGCAATCGATTACGAGGAAGCACTTGGATATTGAGGGCAAAGGTACGAGAAACACGCTGCAACATTTCTGCAGCGAACAACCAAGGTTCACCACAGGTATTCTTGGTCAGATCAAGTGCGAATAGTTGCGGATCCTCAGTCTTCATGCGCAATGTTATCGTCGAGAACCGCGATACCCTTAATGCTTTTTGCCTTAGCGCGAAGGTAACGATGCAAGCGGCCACTCTGTTCAGCCTTGCGTAACGATTGCTGGTGAACCCACATGCAACGGTTCTTGAGGTCGGAATCTTGAAGGGTTTTGCCCTTGGAATGGGATTCGTAGGCTAATTGCTTGTATTCCCGGAAGTAACACTCGCGTTGCAACAGATAATTTTGACTGAGCCAATACTTCTGTAGCCAGAGAATCATTCCTGCAGAAATAATAAACGCACCCGCTGCGAAGATAATATTGGCTGGGAGAATACGATAGAAGGCACCAGTCCAAGATACCACGGTAAGAACACTTAGAGAAAGGGTGATCGGATAGGCGAAACGAGGAAGGAGTCCTTTCCACCAGGAAGGAAGGTATACCCATGGTTTCGGGCTTGACCGATCCTTGATCCGTGCCTCGAGGTAAAGTGGATATGCCACAAACCAACACCAAGCGAAGTGTAGCGCCGTTAATGGCAGAGGGAGCCAAAACCAGCGTCCCAAGTATTCCAGAACTATTTGCATTTGTCCAATAATACTAATCTTAGCGGCTCTAAGACAAGCGGGGTTGCGTGGATTAACTCATTGTGGGTATCTTTGGGAGTAAAATTGAAACAGAGCTTTTTTATTTCGGTGTAACTGATTGATCTTGCTATATTTGGGTCGATGAGTACGAATGTTGATATTTTGTGGAATCGTTGCCTCGAAGGTCTGAAGGGCAAGCTTTCCCAGCAGGTATTCCAGGATTTGTTCCAGGGCCTGAAGCTCGTGGAGCTGAATGACCGCCGAGCTTTGGTCGAGGTTCCGTCTGGTCGCGACTTGCGCCAGTTTACCCGTGTATATAAAGGTTTAATTGAGCTATCCTTTCAGGAAGCCGCAGGAACATCCCCTGATTTTGAATTCCGCTACCCAGAACAGGCGCATTTAAGTTCGCGCAATGCCCCTATTTTTCGGGCTCAGAGTATCGCTCTTAATCCCGGATTCAGTTTTGAAAGTTTTGTGGTCGGTGGTAAATCGCAATTCGCATACTCAGCAGCATTCGCTGTGGCTCAACACCCCGGTGGTGGCAAGTATAACCCTATGCTTATTTATGGCGGCTCTGGTCTAGGCAAGACTCATCTTGTGCAAGCAATCGCCAATTATGTACTCGAAGGAGATTCGGGCAAACGGGTCCGCTACCTCACCGCCGATGATTTTTCGCGCGAATATGTAGAATGCCTCAAGGACAACAGGATCAACGAGATGTCCGGTTATTACCGGAACGAAGTGGATGTGTTGATCATTGATGACATCCAGTTCCTTAGCGGTAAGATCGAGACTCAGAACGAATTCTTCCATATATTCAATAGCTTGCATCAAGTTGGCCGTCAGATCGTGCTGACTTCCGATGCGCCGCCTTCCGAAATTAAAGATTTGCAGGATCGCTTAATTTCCAGGTTTTCATGGGGGCTGTGTGTTGATATTCAACCACCCGATGCCGAAACCCGCGAAGCCATTTTACGCAAGAAAGCCGAAGCAAGCCATATTGAAATGGATGATGATGTTATTCGGTACCTCGCACAGGGGATCGAAGGCAATGTGCGTCTATTGGAATCTGCGGTGCGCAAACTCCTATTGTTGACAAACGTGCGTAACTGCGATATTGACATCGGGCTTGCCAAAGAAGTGGTTGCCGAGATGGTTCCGTCTATCAAAAAGCGTGTTAATCTCGAAGCTATTGTCCATGCGGTGGCAAGTCATTTTTCTGTCGACGAAGATAAAATCCTCGAAGAAGGCCGGGGCACAAAGGAAGTCGCGCAAGCCCGTCAGGTCGCCATGTATCTGATGAAGCAATTAACGCATCTGTCGCTCAAGTCAGTGGGAATCCGCTTCGGCAACCGTGACCATTCGACAGTGGTGCATGCTATCAAGACAGTTGAGAAGGCCATGGGAGAAGACCCGTCCTTTAAGCGGACTGTAGAAAGTCTGCTCGGCTCCATCCACGACTAATAAAAACCACCCCGCCAAGTGCCGGAGTGGTTTTGTATTCGGAACTAGAAATTACATGCGACCGAGGCTCTGGCCTGCACTACGCAGGTCTTCGCAGGCCTGCTGAATACGTGCAGCCATGCCTGTCTCCGCAGCTTTCAGGTATCCGCGAGGATCATACTTTTTCTTATCGCCGACTTCACCGTCGATCTTCAAAATCCCGTCATAGTTCTTGAGCATGTGATCGATGATCGGGCGGGTGAAGGTATATTGCGTGTCCGTGTCAATATTCATTTTGATCACGCCGTAGCCCAAGGTTTCCCGGATTTCTTCAAGAGGGGTTCCCGAGCCGCCATGGAAAACGAGGTCGGCAGAAGTCCCTTTTCCAAATGCTTTTTCAATCGCCGCTTGGCCATCGCGTAGAATGGTTGGTTTGAGCTTCACATTTCCTGGCTTGTAGACTCCGTGCACGTTACCAAAAGTCGCTGCGAGTAAATAAGGCCCAATATCCTTAAGTGCTGCGTGGGTAGCGACCATGTCCTCTGGGCTTGTGTAGAGCTTGTCGTGCGAAGCTCCCGATGTGTCATGACCATCTTCTTCGCCACCGACCACGCCGATTTCAACTTCGAGAATCAGGTCCGACTTGACCATGCGCTCCAAAAGGGCCTTGGATTTTTCGAGATTTTCCTTTAGGCCGAGTTCTGAACCATCAAACATATGGCTATTGAATAAATTAGGTAGCCCGAGTTTACGGCGGCGCTCTGTTTCTTCGACCAGAGGCAGCAAGAAGGAATCCAGAAACTTTGGATGGCAATGATCCGTGTGCAATGCAACATTAATGTCGTAACGTTCGGCAACTAAGTGAACGTGCTGCGCGAGGGAAATTGCACCCAGGGCTTTGTCCTTGACTCCTTGGCCACTGGCAAATTCGCCACCGCCGGTCGATACTTGGATAATTCCATCGGATTTAGCGTTCTTAAGTGCGAGTAGCACTGCGTTCGCGGTTTCTGTGCTGGTGACGTTTACAGCAGGGTATGCAAAGTGATTTTTCTTTGCGTGGGCGAGCATTTTCTGGTAGCCTTTGAGATCGACAACTGGCATGGGGACTCCTTGTTATTAATGTGTCCTTATTATACCAAAGGAAATGTCGAAAGAGGACGACATCGGCTCCAGGAAGTCATCAAGGGGGGCAAACGGGTTGTTTGGAAGGATGGATTGTTTTGGCCTTTACCTAAAATTCGTGGTGTTGATATCTCTTATATATAACATGCTTCGATTCCAAGGCCTTAGCTGAAAATACCGTTTAGGTCGGATTCATCTGTGATTTCCATCACATTGGCAAGAATTTGCGAGAGCAAATCAACCTGTCAAAATGAAATCTCTGAATAAATTCAACTCAAAAAGCAATAGGTATTTAATATCTTCTATGGCAAGTTCATAAGCATATCAATTCACTTATCTAGAGGTCAGTAAATGTTCAGAAAAAAGACAACAGCCATAGGGCTTGCGCTGCTGCTTGGTGCATCCGCATGGGCAAATGAAGGGGCTTCGTTCCTCGTCGGTCCAAGTTTCCTATACTCAGTGCCTGGTTTGGGCATTTCAGGAATAGGTCCTGGCATCAATTTTGATTTGCACTTTCCTTTAAAGACGGAAGGTCTTGAATACGGCATGCGCTCTTTCCTTGCGACTAGCACATGGTCAAAGTATGCCAATATCCACCAGGACGAAAATAAAGACGACATCGACCGCAAGTATTACTTTGCTGGCGTGGCGCTAGGTCCTAAATTTCGTACTCAAGGTAACCTGTACTTCCAGGGTACTGTTGGTTTGCTCATCGTTGGAAATTATGCGGTGCAGACCAATTATTACTCTGTAGACAAGAATGATAACGAAGTCCTCAGTGAACAAGCCGATCTCTCCGTGGGTGGCGAAGGCTCTGTTGGCATGGGTTACACCCTTCCTAACAAAATTACCTTTGAACTGAGTATACTGGCCCAGGGTGGAAGTTCTGAAAACGCTCCTGGCCCCATGTTCTCCATTGGTCCCAAATTCACCATGGGCATGTCCCTTTAATTGGAGGTTAACATGAAGAAAATTTCATCCATTCTCGCAATCGCAGCGCTCTTATTGCTAAGTGCCTGCTCGGATAAATCAGCTCCCGTCATTAGTGCGGGTTCCGCCGGTCTCAAGTTCGTCGAAGCTTCGAATGTGATCGATGAAAATGGCCAAGCAGGAACCCTCAATCGTGCGGATTCTGTTTACTTTACATTCCCTGATTCCATCACTCAGGTCTCCGCAAAGGTATTTGTCGGTGGTACCGCTGTCAAGGTTCGCGTGGAAACCATTAACGATACTTTGTTCATCTATCCAGTGGGTGGTCTGTGGACCGTGGCTGGTTCCTATGAATTCAAGGTCTCGGGAACCCTGGCGAACGGTACCCGCGTGGTATTCGACCTCACCGGTGTGGTCCGCGAACTCGGAATTTACCCTATTGCATCCAATTTCATCAATGTGGATAAGAACAATGTCGGCTTCTTGGACATGGCTGCAGATGTGGGAACCTTGAAGGTTCGCTTCGACCAGTCCATCACCAAGATCGAAGCTTTGCAAGTAGTTGATCTGTCCACCAGCAGAACTGTTGCGACAATACAGACTGTGGCTGGCGATTCTCTGCAAATCGCTCTGCAGATCGCGAAGCTTTCCGCCAATACACAGTACCGTGTGTCCTTCCGTGCCTTCGGCGAAAATGATGTGAACGATGACTTCCAGTGGACCTTCAAGACCGCTGGCTCCGACTTCGTTCCCGTTGCCACCAACGCAGAAATCGCTGGTAGCAAGGTTGGTCAGCCCACTGTTGGTTTCGCTGTCGATGGAACTCTCTGGGTCAAGTTCTCCGACAGCCTCGACACAGATTTGAACAAGATTAAATGGTACAACAGCACCAACTCCACCATCTCACTGTGGGCCGGCAGCACCGCGGCGAACATCAACGCCAAGGCTGTAATCTCCAACGACACCTTGAAGGTGACTCCGCTCAAGCCCATTACCTAT
>Ga0209125_1003288_pt1 | contig 11302 bp, 7 predicted proteins | sample BarGraIncub1131A_FD_184503 | JGI IMG/M metagenome (GOLD analysis project Ga0209125, IMG submission 184503) | Arctic peat soil microbial communities from Barrow, Alaska - Barrow Graham LP Incubations 11-31A (SPAdes) (version 2) | ecosystem: Environmental > Terrestrial > Soil > Wetlands > Peat... | reverse complement strand
GTTACTGCTTCCACCATCCTGAGTTAGGTTAATTGTTTTCTTTCCACCCCAGAAGGTCATTGGAACTGCCGCAGTAGTAGTGAGTTTTGGAAGGTCTGTTGAAGTGTAGGTTTCGTGAATGGAACTGTGACAAGTTCTGCATAATAGTTCACCATAGCCAAGAGCTGCATTACAAGCATAGTCGTTGGCATACTTTCCGGTAGTTGCATTCAAGGTGAAAGTTGCAGGAACGTTTCTTTTTACAACATCCTGAAAACCGCCCTGGGTGTGGCATGGGCTGCAACCTGCATTTCCGCTTTCTGATATAGCAGTTTCTCCGGTTTCGTGCTTGGAATATTGGAATTGAACGGCAATGATGTCAACTTTAGTTGGAGTATGACACATTTTACAAGTTTGATTGGCATCTACGCCGTCTTTGCCGGCAGCACCCGTTGCTCCGTTAGCACCATCTTTTCCCGGAGGGCCTTCTTTTACACACGCAGCACCAAATGACATCAAGGCTACAGCAAAAATCGCAAGCTTAAAGAATTTTTGAAGTTTCATAAATTTTGAAAATTTTATTAATAAAAACAGTATTTTTTAATTGAAGAATCAATTGGTCTAATTAGACACGATTGTAAAGTTAAAAATTGCAAAATTTTAAAACAAATAGAAATATGTTGATAGATTGACAGATATATTTGTGGTTAAAACAAAAATAACAGGAATGTAAATCAGTATATATAATGATTTATATCAATAGACATTTCGAAATATGTTGAAATATTCAACAGTCAAATTTTTAGAATACTAAAATATTTTGATTGAGATTTAAAATACAGGGGTGTCTGTCTGAAAATATGCCATTTACGTTGCGTTAACAAAAATAATAAGGGGGGTGCAAGATATATATTATACAATTGTTGATTTTATGCTATAAAATATATTTTACTTTTAATTTTATTCGTTCGACTTTTAGATTTTTATATTTGTTGAAACGATATTTGAAATCAGAATGAGGATGCCTTTGAATCTGTATTTGGATTGATTAAAAACAGAGCATTTTTTCTCAACAAGGCAAAAAAAGCCACTTCAAAAGTGAAGTGGCTTTAATTATATATCCAAATAAAATTGATAAATATCAATCAACCGTTTCTACTGATCTCAACCAGCTCATTCTCTTTCAGGATTTCAATGGTATTTCTGGAGTGACGAATCAAACCGGAATCTTCAAACTCTTTCAGACTTCTGATGAAACTCTCCTTGGTCATCCCTGACATATCAGCCAATTCCTGCTTGGAGAGCACAAAATTATAAGGGTTTGTCTCGAAAATATTGTTCTTTAGGTATAGTAAAGTATCTGCAACCCTTCCAGGCATATATTTATTGGTCAGATTGATCAATGTACTAAGCATTTTAAGATGCTGATTATTACTGTGTTTTAATAACTCTATCGAGAAATTGTTATTTTTAGTCAGCAGGTTATACAGTCTGGAGGTGTCAATGAAACAACAATCTATATCAGTGATTGCTGCTACAGTAAAATGTCTGAAATCGTCGACAATAGAACCTCCACCCGTAAAAATACTGTTGGATTTAATGATTTGTAGAATCAGATTTTTTCCTTTGGGTCCTTCAGACACGACCTTTGCCAATCCATTTTTGATGCAAACCAGATGGGTGAGGGGGGTATTCTGCTTCATAATGGTTTCACCAGATCTGAAATGGATCTGACGTTTGTTATCCATGAGCAGATGTAGCTCTTCTGCCGTAAGCATGCCGAAGATATGGGGTTGTCCGCAGTTTCGGTCACTAAAACAGCAGTCATATCTGCATTCTACACAATTTGCACATCCGGCTACCTCAAGAACCTCTGACATATATTATGTTTTTGTTTGATGCAAAGTTAAAAATATATTGATAAATGTCAATTAAAGGAAGGGTTGACTGCCTAATTTAGACATGATATATTCAAGATTGAAAAAATGCCATTTGGGCAGGTTTTAGAAATCAAGTAACAATTCCGGAACTAAAAATTGGTTTCGATATCTTTTTCCGCTACGAGTGTCCATGCTTTTATAAAGCTGGATTCATCCGTAATAAAGACGCCATTTTTGCGAAGCAATTTTTTTACAAGTTTTTGATTTGCCTTGTTAAACTTTGAAAGGAGTGAATTCCGACTCGGATTTAAGGCGGAAAATCCTTTCTCAGAAGAATACAGATAATAGATGTAGGCTGGTTGATAGGCTAGCCCTGATTTACTATAATAAGTATCACACGGTTCCAGGTTTACTTTCCTATAGGTTAGGAGTGAAGTTTTTCCTTCACAAAGTAACTCGTAATATCGCTCTTCATGTGAGAAACTATTACTTTGCATGCGACGGAATATTCTTTGCTTTCCATTAGCTTCTTTCAGTGAAAATCCCTTCAGACTTAATTTGTCAATGACAATCTGGGCAGAAATGTCTATGTTATAATAAATTAACTCATCACGGTAAGTACTGTAACTCAATCCAATGTTGTTGATTTTTGTGCCGTTTGTCAGTTCAATCTCTCCAAATATGAACTTATCATATAAATATGGCTTTCCCGTATAATTTGGATAAGGCATAAATCGAGTTCCTCTTATCTTTTCACCAAACTGATTCCCGGTACCGGAAGTTTGAGCCGAAAGATCTGCAGTTGAAAGTATTCCAAGAATTGAAATCAGGTATATTATAGTCCGTGCCATATTATTTTACTTCAAAAATTTGGTCTTTTCGGATGATCGATCCATCTTTTGTTTTTCCTCTGATAATCAGTTTAAAGCTTCCTTTTACATCAGAAGTGCTAAACTCAAGATGGATGGTTTTAGCTTTTTTTAACCCCGGATTCCATAGCAAGACTTTTCGGAGATCAGGTTCATTGGGAAGTTTGCCTTCTTTCGGAATATTTAAAGCTGCCTGCGGCTGAAGGACGTCGAGATTGATTTTGACCAAATCATCAGATTCCTTCAAAAGACTAAGGTCCTTCTTTGAAGTATAGATGGCTACCACACCATGAAAAGCGAGATTGCCGTAAAATCTTTCATTCCTGCAAAGTTCAATCCGCTCGATATCTTTCGTCCCCAAATTCTTGATAACCTTAAGATCCAAAACTGGAACACCATTCAACAGAACTAAGGGTTGTTCAATGAAGTAGTTTTGAGTCAAAGGATTCAAAATTTGCATACTCGGGATCCGGTTGTATGCCCTGAATTTCACGCCGGGTAGCAGCTCCCTGGATATTTCGGTAAAATCAGGTAGCTCGATAAAATTATTCGGATGAATAATTTCGCCGGGTCGTCCATAAAAGGGATAGTCATTCTTCCTGCTCAATGCAGTGTCTGAAATTGTAATATCCTGTATATTAAATATTTTCCGAAGAGTTGTCAATTCTATATTGTTGGTCTCAGCGGATTGAAAATCCGCTGAAGCAGCTGAAATTGCGATATTGCTGAATTTTGGTACAGCACTGATCAGGCTGTCACGATGGTTAAGGAAAATCTTTAACAACCGCTTCTTTTCAGGATCGAAAGCCTGGATCACAACAGGTATGGTTCCGAAATATCCAGATAAGTGAAAACTAAAACAACCGTCCTCTCCGGGAATGAAGTATTGGAGTTTCGGTATGGAATCCGGAACTGAAAGATAGACGCATCCATTACTGAATGGCTTGTTTGTATCCAGTTCAGTGACTGATCCTTCAATGATTATCCCGTCCTTTTCAATCTTTGGTTCTTTGGCAGAAACAGTACTTTGAATGAAAGATTGTGCGTCAATCTCCGGGGATTTTTCAGCTAGCGAAATCACTAAATCACCCTCCAGACGGGTCAAGGTTTCTGAAGTCAAACGGAGGTCAATTTTTACTCTTTCCCTTGTTTTATAGTTGTTCTGAACTCCTTCGACTATGATATCAGCCAGTTTTTCGACTTCCGGGTTGATATCCGACGCACGAAGCATGGAACTGGTCCCGGTCAAACCTGTAAACCTGTTACTAACGAATAGTTCTCTGACAGTGATAAATTTATTTGAATTGGTTGAAGAACTCAATAAATAAGTTCCTGTCTTCAGTGAATCAGGTAGATATATGAATCCATCTGCTTGGTGATCTATTATTCTTTTATTAATACCCGTTATAATTTTACCATTTGGGTTTAGAAGATCGATGTGTACAATACCCGATTGTTCCTGAGCCGGCGCGAAAATTTTAAGCAGGATGGTCTCTCCGCTAATGTAACTGTCGCGGTCAGAAAACAGATTCAGGTAATCCGTTCCCTGTGCGCTGCCCAGGAAGGTAGAAATCAACAGAAATATGGTAATAAATCTTCTCACAATGGAAATAAATATGGCACTCTTTTCTAAATATAAAATATTACTCTTCCCACCAGTCAGGTGGTTTAATGGGTACTGGATCAGGTTCTTCCTTGGTTCTGGGTATAGCGTCGACTCTTCCGGTACTTGGAATGTCAGGATAACGAAAGATTTGCCGCTCAACGTATTTCCCGGGAGGAGGATTCAGATAAAAATAATAACGGTATTGCTGATAAGAATTAAGGTCGAAGAATCCGAAGACTTTCTTTGAAGGTGTTGTTGTGCACAAAATATTCCCTTCAATTTGTGTCTGGATGGGATCAAAGAGACTTCCTGAGGCAGCGAACTGGTTATTAAGTTTATCGTGGAATTCGTACGATTCCTTGGAAGTACCATATTGCTCAATCATGACAATATGACCGTGGGAGACAAGTGAATCTGAAAACAGATAGGTAAAAGGATTATAGGATAAGGTCAGCAGATGATATCTTTCTATTGCCGAAGACGAATTGAAATTCTTAGGTCCGGCTAGCATAAACTGCTGATTATCTGTGAAAGTATACCAGCCATAGGAGGCGGGTAACAAGGCTTTCCCGGTAGGATCCCAGCTCCATTCCACAAGGTTTCTAACTTTTATGCGATAATAAGATAGTTCTTTTGAAACCGGCATGTCAACAAATAGTTCTCGTCCGGGGTAATCAGAAGTCAGCAGATTGTTATTTGGCGTGTTTACATAAACGGTTCTGATGATGTATTCGGTGTAAAACTTCTGGAATGCAGGCGTGGGAGGCATTGTGACTGCCCTTGATTCGAAGGTCTCATTTTGTATTACGATCCTTAGGAAATACTGCTTTCCGCTTTCGGGCAAGGAGTTCAGGACATAATATCCGCTGCTGGTTTCATACCCGCGGATAAGTACTTTGCTACCCAGTTCGACAAGACTGACTGTTGCTCCTGTAACCTCGAGTGGCGGTAGTTTGTCGTAGAAATTTCTAGTTCTGGTAAGGTGAATTATATTCTTAGACAGATTATTAGTTATCTGGGCCTCAACGACCAGGTTGCCATTGATGACATCAATAGATGGCTCGTAAATGTCCTCGCATGAGGCAAGGAAAATCGTTGAAAACAGCAGATAGTATAATATGGTTCGCATCAGAATTTAAAATTATAGGTGATCGACGGGATGGGTATTCCGATGACAGACAATCTGAATATGTCGTAACGGCTATCTTCTGCTCCACCAACCTGTTGGGGACTCTTACGATAAAATACTGAATAGGTATTTTTCCGCCCGTACAGGTTATAAACTGACAGAGTCCAGTTTCCTTTCCACATATGTCTCTTACGCAGATTTTCATCCCGGGTAAGACTCACGTCCATCCGGTGATAGGGAGGCATCCGGTATTTGTTGCGATCCGAAAATATAACAACCTGATTTCCTGCGAACATATATTTTTGCTCCGGCAAGGTGATGGGACGGCCTGAACTAAATACGAAGTTTCCTGAAAACCGCCATCTGCGGCTTATCTTGTAGTTCATTACGGCTGTAAGATCATGGGGCTTATCATACACAGAAGGATAATAGGATCCGTTATTGATGACCTCCTCAGGAAACTGACTGTCACCTTTCCTGAAAGTTCGGGAGAAAGTGTAACTAATCCAACCGTTGAGTCGTCCGGAATTCTTTTTCGCCAACAATTCCAAACCATAAGAATATCCTTTTGAAATCATCAGATCTGTTTCGATATGGTGGTTCATGACGAGTTGCGCCCCGTTCTTGTATTCTATGAGGTTCTGAAGGTTCTTAAAGTACACTTCAATTGAAGTTTCAAATTTTGAATTGACCGGATTTTTGAAATATCCAAATGCTATCTGGTCATTGATCAACGGCGGAATATAAGGATCTGCTGATTTCCAGTAGTCGGAGGGAGAGATGACGGCTGTATTTGAAATCTGATTGTAAAACTGGTGAATCCGCTGGTAGCTGATTCTTAGGGACGTACCTTCCTGTATCAGGTACTTCATTGAAAGCCGCGGTTCGAGTCCGCCGTAGGATTTGATGACCTGTCCTGAATTATAACTGACCGAATCAATAATGGAATTTGCGCTTCTTGGAACTCCTGGAGCATAGCCATAGATCATTCCCGGTCCGAAGCTGGTATATTTTGTAAAGCGCAATCCAGTATTAAAGGCAAGCTTCTCCGTCAGGTCGAAATCGTCATCAGCGAACAAGGACATTTCAGCAGATTGTTCTTTTCTAAGGGCGGAAGCAACTACGTACGAAATTGCCTGGGAAGGCTTTATTTCACCCGGATTGATCAGGTATCCAATACCTTGAAAGCCTGCATTGATCCGGTGTTTCTCATTGGGATAAAAAGATAATGAGTACTTAATGCTTCCATACTGGATGTCCGACTTCAGGGTGTAGTCATATAAGGCAAGGTTGGCATCTTTTTGGTCGACCGAGGTGTTGTATTTTGAATAAGCCAGGCATAAATTGGATATAACCTTATCAGAAAGATTCAGTTTCCAGTTCAACGATGCCAGCGCATTGCCATAATTATAAAGGCTGGAGGTATTGAGATTGAAGGCGTCCGCACTGAGATAACCCATCAACTTCAGGTGATTCTTTGGACCAAATTCGAGATTCATGGTACTGTTCAGGTCATAGAACCTGGCGATGCTGTATTTGAAAATCGGATTCTGTGTTCGCTGAAGAAGATAATCTGAATAGGTTGTCCTGCCGCCAATTAAAAATGTGCTCTTCTTCTTTTTAGTCAGGGGCCCTTCGATGGTCAGGCGACTGTTGATTAGGCCTAGCCCGCCGTTGATGCTGAGATTTTTTGCATTTCCCTGTTTCATCTGGACGTCCATGACAGAGGAAATCCTTTCCCCGTAGGAAGCGGGAATACCACCCTTGAACAGGGTGACATCTTCGACGCCATCCGGATTAATCATAGAAAAAAATCCGAACAGGTGAGTACTGTTGAAGACAGGGGCGCCGTCCATCAAAATCAGGTTCTGATCGGTATTTCCTCCGCGGACGTTGAAGCCCGAAGACATTTCGCCAACACTCTGGACTCCCGGCATCATGACCATGCTCTTGATCAGGTCTGCCTCGCCCATCAATACCGGCAGCTCTTTTACCTGCACGGAACTCATTTTGATCATACTCATCTGAGCCTTCGAAGCCTTCGAACTCTCTCCGATGACAGTCAGTTCCGCTATCGCGAAGGTTTTCTCAAACAAGTCAAAATCTGCTTTGCCATCCTGAATCAGGTTGATATTGAAGAGCTGATTTTCAAAACTCATGAAAGAGATCTGGATGTGTATTTCGCCGGTAGGCAGCTCGAGGGAATATTTTCCTCTGGAATCGGTAGCAACGCCTATTTTGGTCTCAGGGTTATATACGACGGCCCCGGAAAGTGGTTCACCGGTCTTTCCTTCGAATACTCTGCCGGACAACTTTGCCTTCTTGTACCGTCCCTGATTCAGGGGATCACCAACTACCAGAATTTTGGAAGCTTCCTTGCCAAATTCATTTTGTCTATCTGCATTCTTTGGGAAGATAAAAACGGAGTTTTCCTGAAAAAATTTGAAGGTTAAATCCTTTCCGATAAAACACTGGTTTAAAACCTGGGTCAGGGGAGTATTGTCGAATTTTGCAGTAACGTTAATGGATTTTATCCAGTCCAACTTGTAGAAAAAGCGAATATTGTAAGTTTTTTCGAGGGTATTGAGAAATTCCTGTGCAGGGAGACCAGTAAAGCTTCCGGTAATTTTCATCTCCTGTATCTCCTGGGACCTGGTGACCTGGCTTCCAAAGATTATTATAAAAAACAGTATGACAGTCTTATAGGAACGGGCTATATCGGAATTCTTCACTTAATTGGTGATGATATGTAATGGAAAAATTGAAATCCGCCTATTTCCGGGGAGCCAGAGCTACCCCCAAAAACCTGGTTTTCAAATGTATGGAATGGAAATTTAAAAAACAAGGTTATTTTTTTATTAATTGATCATTTAGATTGATAATGGTTTAGAGATTTTCTATTCCATTAAGTCTATTGTTGAAGTACGGTTCCTATTGACAAAACAGAAGTCTTTTAATAATCTCTTCTTATCTTTCCAATTCGCTTCCCTAGTCTTTAAGATACCCGTTTAATACAAGGCAAAGCATCACGAAAAACGCGATTCCCATGAATCCAAAAAATAGGGGAGAGGGCCAAAATTCATCCCATGTATTCACCCGGCCCTGATCAGGATTGTTAGCAAGATAGATCACCTCCACCTCATCGCCAGCGACCAAACGAGACAATGGTTTAGCCAGCGATCTGCGTATGGTGTGGGACATTCCTGTCTTATCTTCAAAAGCGATCATTGGGAACAGGCCGCTTCCCGTGGTACCATCATTGCTTCTCGAATACGATCTTTCCGTTCCGGTGACATGCCCAATTGCCTTAATTCCATTGTCGCGCAGGTCGCTGGCAATTTTGTAAGTCCAGTAAGTTCCTACCACACAGGAGGGGATCGCTAAAGATAAAATGGAGAGAACAGGGAAACGAAAAGGGTTCAGTCGAAGATGAGAAATGATGGCAGGCAGAAGACGCAAGGGGTCATCTAAGGTGGAGTCCCTGGTAACAAGAATGCCCGCTATCCACAAAAAAATAATCAGGATGGAAAAACCCAGTACAAAACCTGCTGGAACCAGAGGAAACTCCTTCCACAAAAGGAACTGGGCATTCTTTGGATTTGACCTGCTGTAAGCAATCTTTACTTGGTCCCCTAACTGTAGGTAGGGAGTAGAGGAATATAACCTACCACTGACTCTGATAGCTTCACCTTCAGGAGTCGAAAATTCTACCAACGGAGAAACCAAAGTGGGTTTCCCCGGCTCACTTGTAAATCTGGAGGAGCTATCCATTCCTACCACAATCCCTTGTGCCCTTTTTCCTGTAACCAGGAGTCTGACCGAATTTTGCATGATATAGCCCACCAGAAACAGCAAGAGGAGCACTACGAAGCTTAACATCCAACTCACCCAACTTGAAGTCATTGATTCTCTGATAATTTGTAGTTCAATCCTTTATTCACTTATTATTTTTTCCAGGTCAAAAAGTCCAATATTTACCATGTATTTTTTATCACCGGTTCCTGCTGCCGCCAAATTTCTCGAAATACTTCCCGCTTCTACATTGTATTTCACAACGAACTTTCCCTCTTTAAAATAGGCAATATCCGAGATCGATGGAAATTGTCTGCGATTGAAAAGAATCGTAAACTCTTTATTTGTGAGGGTATTTACTATCAGATAAGAGGTTTCTGTGTCGCCACGATATTGTCTGTCAATCATTTTTAAAGTAACTTTTGAATATCTCCTATTGTCGACAGGAACATTGTACAGAGAGTATCCGCCTTTATTTTCGCCTGTACCATCGATAATTAAACAGGCTCTTTCCTTCTCGACCAAATACGGATTTAAAGTGGTTACAACAGAACCGTTGTCCGGCGAAATAACTACAAAAGTCGAATCACAATTTCTACCGAAAATGAAGTTCGAATCTTTAAAATAGATCTCCCCGACCTGACCCTCAATTTTAGTGTTCCAGACCAAGTCTTTCACCTTAAACTCAAAATCTTTGTGATTCAAGAAAGTTGTGTTGCACATCATGAAGAATGGTAGGATTAGAGTCACAAGGACTATTCGGTAGTTCATTTTAGCGTTATTGTAATACTTTCATTATCACCCTCCTGTTCTTTGTTCGGCCATCAACTGTCCCATTGTCTGCAACCGGCAAACTCGAACCATAGCCTGTGGCCATCAGCCGGATTTTGTCAATGCCATTCTTCGTCAGATAATCGACCACACTGTTGGCCCGTTCCTGGCTAAGTTTGTTGTTGAGGTCCAGGCTGCCGACATTGTCTGTATGTCCTTGTATTTCAAGTCTTGCAGCTGGATTGTCTTTCAGGAATTGGATCAGCCGGTCCAGATCGGATGAGAATGCCATATTCAGATTCGCTTTTCCGACTTCAAAATAGATATTATTGAGCTGAATACTTTGCCCGACTTTGGCCTCTTCTATACCCAGTTCCAGTCTGACATAAAGTGTGGCACTTCTGTTCAGCCCCTTTGTGCTGATTTTTTCGATGTTTGATATATAGCTTGCTTTTTTGCCAACTACCGTGAAATCGCTACCGGCCTCCAGTTGAACACGAAAAATGCCATCTCCGTCATGACTTTGCTGCGTAACGATGCTGCCTTTTGTTTCGTTGGAAACATTGATGTCTGCTCCACCTTCAGGTATATTCCTGGTTTTATTGATGACCACACCAGAGAGGGTAAACCGTGGATCGTTATGAGTCAAGTTAACGCTGAGTTGTTTGTCGCCTGATTCGAAATTATTCTTTTTGATCTGCCCGACAGAGGTATTGATATTATTCAGCAAACCACTAACAGTGTAATCACCGGGTTGTAAAGCGTTGAAAGTCAATTTTCCTGCTGCATCTGTGGTCCCGCCAATTTTCTTACCCTCAGGTCCGCTTACGACAATGTCTACCAACGGTAAAGGCTGTCCGGTAACTTCATCTTTCACCGAAATAACAAAGTCCTTGACGGGTATGATTATTTCTTTCTTTACAGGGATTGGCAATGCAATTGGCTCTGCTGCTTTTACAGGTTTTGCTTTCTTTTTACCCAGGCTGGCGCCAATGCCTATGTTGTATTGAAAATGATCATTTAGCGTTGAAGTTAACGCATGTCTGTATTGTCCATTGGTAAATACATAGGCTTCATTGAGCAGATTGAAACGGATTCCTGCACCTAAGGGAATATAGAAACCAGAATTGCCATCGTAAAAAGAGGCTCCAAGCCCGGCCGATAAGTATGGAACTACTTTATGACGATCCGGTAACAATTTCAGGTTCATCCCGGCATTGCCATCCAATAAAAAAGCACTGCTGCCATGGGTCGTTCCATCCTTGTATAAATAATC
>Ga0209125_1003283_pt1 | contig 11325 bp, 12 predicted proteins | sample BarGraIncub1131A_FD_184503 | JGI IMG/M metagenome (GOLD analysis project Ga0209125, IMG submission 184503) | Arctic peat soil microbial communities from Barrow, Alaska - Barrow Graham LP Incubations 11-31A (SPAdes) (version 2) | ecosystem: Environmental > Terrestrial > Soil > Wetlands > Peat... | reverse complement strand
CAGAGAATTATAAAAATTAGGAGTGGTATTTATGATAAAGGTATATTCAACGCCAGATTGTTCTTGGTGCCAAAAGACAAAAGCTTACCTAAAATTAAAAGGCTTTGAATTTGAAGATATAAATGTGGAAAAAGATATGAGAGGAAGAAGAGAATACTTGGCTATTCCAAATGTGGAAGGGGTGCCAGTTATAAATATTGATGGAAATATAATATTTGGTTTTGATAAAAAGAAAATGGATGAATTTCTAAAAAGAAAGTAGTGTTCAATATGGAGTATGATCAATTAAAACTCGACAATCAATTATGTTTTATGCTTTATGCCTGCTCAAGAGAAATAACAAAAAACTATAGACCTTTTTTAAGCGAGCTAGGTATAACCTACACTCAGTATATAACCATGCTTGTTCTTTGGGAAGAGGACAATATAACTATAAAGGCTTTAGGAGATAAGCTATACCTTGACTCAGGAACCTTAACTCCTCTTCTCAAAAAGCTTGAGGCTTTAGGTTTAATTATTAGAAGTAGAGCTAAAGAAGATGAGAGAAATGTATATATTAAGCTTACAGAAGACGGATGCGTACTTAAGGAAAAAGCTAAAGATATCCCTGAAAAACTTTTATGTTCTACTAAACTATGCCTAAATGAAGCAATAGAATTAAGAGAAAACCTTAAGGAGTTTTTAGGTTCCTTAAAGGATAACTGATTATTTATAATGTAAAGAAAGCCATCTTTGGCTTTTTTTATTTTGCAAACAAATATATTGTAACGTAAATGAGTTTTAGATACACTAAGTAGTATAGGCTAATGATTTAGGTGAGGTGTACAAGTGGAAAAAAATGTAGAGTTTCTATATAGACTTTATGCCAAGGAGCTTTATAGCTTCATATTTTCCATTAGTAAAAACCATAACCTTTCCGAAGATATTCTTCAAATTACCTTTCTAGAAGCAATAAAGAGCATTCATAATTTTAAAGAAGCCTCATCAATTAAAACTTGGCTTTTTAGCATAGCTAAATACCAATGCTTCCATTTATTAAAGAAAAATATAAATCATTTAAGTCTTCAGGATATAGATCAGGAGTACCTAGGGAGTACAAGAGAAGATATTATATCTGGGTTATATTTCAAGGAAATAATAAAGGTAATAGACGTACTGAAGGAACCAGATAGAACCATAGTTATATTAAGGATATTATCAGAATATTCCTTTTCAGAAATAGGTAAGCTTCTTGGTAAAAGTGAAAATTATTGTAGGGTAAATTATTATAGGGCAAAAAATAAGCTTAGAGAGGAGTTAAGAGGATATGTATAATATCTGCAAGGTCATAGAAGATTTACTACCACTTTATATAGAAGACCTAACAAATGATGAAAATACTGAGCTTATAAACGAACATTTATTAGGCTGTGATAATTGCAAAAGGAAGCTGCAAGAAATGAAGGAGGACTTTATAGCCGCATCCAATAATGCTAAAGAGGCCCCTGATTTTTTAGAAGGTGAAACAATTGAAGAAAAGGCCCTTTCGGTAACTAACAGTATCTCAAAGTATCAGAATATATTAATACTCTCCTTGTCTGCAGTGCTTATCCTTTTTGCTGTGGTAGTAGCCAGCTTACCAGTTCCTTTTTTATATACCTTTCCGCTGATAGTATTTGCTCCCTTTGTTAGTAGACTGCTATATTATAAGACTTGGCCCTTACTATTAATTTGCTTTCTTTGCTCACTACTAGGGGGAGCTATAGGGGAAGGCTTTCTTACTAGTGGGTGGACTAGTTTGGCTATGGGTCAAATGCTACTTATGTGTTTTGGACTAGTTTCAGGGATTCTCTTAAAAATCTCTATACCCCAAAAAGTTACCGTATGGGATAAATCCCCATACATAATATATACCTTAATTTTTTTAGGCTTAGGATGTTTAATAAACAGTTTCTTTTGTGGTAATCCTGTAAGCTATCTAATTGCTCAAAATAAAGTCTCTGCATATGTTACTAAAGCCTATCCTAATTCGAAGGTAAATATAACTGGAATATTCTATGCTCATGGAGGATATACAGCAAAGCTATCTAAGGGAGATGAGATATTTAGCATTGATGTGATTAGACAGGGATATATACAGGATAATTATAATAGAGATCGTGCTACATCTTATAGGGTTAGCTACGGTAAGATGGTAGAAATTGCCTTAAGGTCTAGAATTATAGGAGAATATATTTCCGTAGTTGCAGGGGATGAAACCCTTAGTAAAGCATTACTCAATAATATTATAGGACCCTCAGATATGGATTTGATAATAAACTTTTCATATTCAAAGGATGAGGATACATATAAGAATCCACCTAGAGTTCTGTCCCAGGATAAATTTTTAGAGCTTTCAAAAAAAGTAGTTCAGGTATTAGCTGATTTAAAGATTGCTTATAAAGATATTAACTTTCAAGGGAATGGAGTGGATATAAAAGAAATGAACCTATTTCTTAAGGATGGGTTAATCAAAGAAAGTATTACAGAAAATCTATATCATTAAGGAAAAAATTAAGGTAAATCACATAAGCTTCACATATATTCAACGTAATTCTATTATAATTCAATCTTATAATGGGGTTATAGTAAATTCTTCAGGAGGAATACAATATGTATATGATGAAGTTAAAGCCAAAGGATAAGATATTTATGATAACTATGGCAGGCTTAATAAGCAAAGAAGAAGGAAGCAGATTGTTAAATGATGCTAAGAAAGTGCTTATAACCTTCAATGCTGCGGAATATTATTTTGTTATAAATACAGTAGAGCTCAAAGCATCTGCACAAGATGCCCTTGAGGTAATGCAAAAGTGCCTAGGATTATTTGCTAGTTTACCTTTTATTAAGCAAATTAATATCACTCCTAGAAGTGCATTATTGAAATCATAAGCAAAGAATAAGTTAAAATAGGAATAAAAGTGAATTTTTATTAATATAAATAATAATTATTAATCAATTAAAAGTCTTAATTGATTAATAGTTTGCTAGATGATATTATCTAAGTTAGAAGGATACAAATTCTAAAATAAGGAGTTGATTATATGAATTATAATCTATTAATTGGAGGGGCAGCTGGACAAGGAATGGAAACTTTAGCCTCCATATTAGAAAAACTTTTGAAAAGAAAGGGCTTTGAGATTTTTACCCTACAGGATTATATGTCAAGAGTTAGGGGAGGACATAATTTTTTCCAGATCCGTTTTGGAAATGAGAAAATAGGCTCTCATGTAGATAAGCTTGATGGGATTATTGCACTAAATAAAGAGACTATTGAATTGCATATACAGGATTTAAATGAGGAAGGCTTTATTATATGTGATGAGGAAATAGATTATATAGATAGTAGGATGTACAAGCTACCTTTAAAGAAATTAGCTAAAACTATTGGTAATCCAAAGGTATTTGGGAGTGTTGCGTTAGGTGCTACTTTGAAAATGTTTAATCAAGATTTAAGTAATGTTTCCGAATTGTTAAAGGAAACTTTTAAAGAAGAGGTAGCACTACAAAATCTAACAGCATTTGAACTTGGGTTTATAGAAGTCCCAGTAAGGTATCATATTAAGTCAAATGGTATTGAAGAAAAAATATTAATTAATGGTAATGATGCTATCGCACTGGGAGCCTTAGCAGCAGGATGTAAATTTTATTCAGCTTATCCTATGACACCCTCTACCACTATAATGAATTATTTTTCCTCAAAGATTGAAGAAGCTGAAATAGTTGTGGAACAGGCAGAGGATGAAATATCTGCAATCAATATGGCCATTGGAGCATCCTATGCAGGAGTTCGCTCAATGACTGGAACTTCAGGAGGGGGTTATGCCTTAATGGCGGAAGCCATAGGATTATCATCTATGCTGGAGGTGCCTTTAGTTGTTGCAGAAATACAAAGACCAGGGCCAACCACAGGGTTCCCAACAAGAACTGAGCAGGCAGATCTTAAATTTGTTATTAATTCAACTCCTGGGGAGACACCTAAAATGGTAATAGCTCTTAGAGATCCTGAGGATTGCTTCTATCAGACAATGAGAGCCTTTAACTTAGCAGATAAATACCAAATTCCAGTTATTATGCTGGGAGATCAATACCTAGGTGATTGCTTAAGGACTGTAAAGCCCTTTGATTTTGATAAGGTTAAGATAGAAAGATATTTAAGTGAGGAAGAATACAAAGGTGATAAGGAATATAAAAGATATCTTATTACTGAAAATGGTGTTTCTCCTAGGATAACCCCGGGAAATATTCCAGGGAAGACTGTTTTAGTTGATAGTGATGAGCATGATGAGACAGGTCATATAACGGAATCCTCCTCGGTTAGAATCGCTATGAATGATAAGAGACTTAGAAAAATGGAATACCTTAAGAAGGAATTATTAGAGCCAATTTATATTGGTCAAGAAGAAGTAGATACTTTACTTATAGGGTGGGGCTCCTTATATAGTCCAATTGAGGAGGCAGTAAAGCTTTTAAATGAAACCTCAAAAACGAAATATGGTGCTTTAGTTTTCGGAGATATATGGCCTCTTCCAACGAAATTACTTATTGAAAAGACTAAAATAGCTAAAAAAGCAATAAATATTGAGCAAAATGCTACAGGACAACTTGCTCAATTAATAAGAGAAAGTACTGGAATTCTCATTGAAGATAGTATATTAAAATATGACGGAAGACCTATATCCTCTGAAGAAATAGTAAATAAGCTAAAGGAGGAAAAATAATATGAAGGAGATTTGTACATCTGAAACAGCTTGGTGTCCAGGATGCGGTGACTTTGTTATATTGGATGCTCTTAAGGATACACTAATAAAGCTTGGTAAAAAGCCTCATGAAGTATTGGTGGTAGGTGGAATTGGTCAAGCCGCTAAAACTGCTCAATTTATTAATACAAATGGATTTTGTGGCCTTCATGGAAGATCTCTACCTCCAGCTGCAGCAGCAAAAATTGTAAACAAGTCCTTAACTGTTATCGTAGATACAGGGGATGGAGACTCCTATGGAGAAGGTGGTAATCATTTTATTCATAATATAAGAAGAAACGTAGATATCACTCATTTTGTTCATGACAATCAAATTTATGGTTTAACAAAGGGGCAGGCTTCTCCTACAACGGATATAGGGCATATTACTGAGGTTCAACCAGGTGGCTCGCATAATCTCCCTATGAATCCAGTTTTGCTTGCTATTACCCTTGGAGCAGGCTTTGTAGCTAGAGCCTTTACAGGAGATAAGGAACAACTTAAGATGATTATGGAAGCAGCCATTAATCATAAGGGCTACGCCTTGGTAGATATACTCCAGCCCTGTGTTAGTTTTAATAAAGTAAATACCTTTAGTTGGTATAAGAATAGAGTTTACAAATTAGAAGAAGGCTATGAACCTACAAATAAGTTGAAAGCTATGGAGAGAGCAATGGAGTGGGGAGATAAAATCCCTATTGGTATATTATATAAAGAGGAAAAAGAAGATTTCCATGATAAAATTCCATTTCTTAAAGATGGGAAACCACTTGTAACTGCAGCTTTTGATTTAGATAAGATCAAAGGGTTTATGAAAGAATTTTAGGAATAAATTAATAGCTATTGGCTTTAAACCAATAGCTATTTTAAATATAATATCATTTTCCTAGCTTCTTAATTAAATTATGCTGCAAAAGCTCATCAGAATACTGAAGGCTATTTATGGCTTCAGTTTTTTCCTTCAGTAAGGTTGCATTTTCCTTAAGCTTTTCCCCGGTTTTTATGTCATAGTAGCTATCTGATTGTGAAAGATAAAAAGCAGAACCATCGGTAAAGGAACCATTTCTAAAAACTACAGCATTTTTATTTGTGTTAAATAAATCCTTACCAAAGATATAATTCGAATTTAGATTATATAAGTTTAATAAGGTAGGCAATAAATCCATTTGACCTGAATAGGTGTGATTTATCCCTTTATACTCCTCCTTAGGAAAATGAATCATCATAGGAACTTTTTGAAGCTGCATCCAATTTAAGTCTGTAGCCTTATTAATTCCTAGAAAATTTTCAAGGTATGTTTCGTTGTCCTTAGAGATGGCATTATGATCTCCGTATAAAACAACAATAGAGTTATCAAAAGTTCCATTTGCCTGAAGTTCATCTAAAAAGGTTCCTAGCTGAGTATCAGTGTAATGTATAGCCTTTATATAATTTTCAAGGAGGGTACTATTTAGATTACCCGTATTAAAATCACCATAATCCTTAACGTCATCAAATGGGAAATGACTTGATAAAGTAATTACAAAAGAATAATATGGATTTTTTAGTTTATTAAGCTTATCAATTGATTGTTTAAGAAAGGACTTGTCACTAAGACCCATTCCAACGGTTTCATCTATATTATAATCCTTTTGACTATAGAACTTATCAAAGCTCTCAGCCTTATACATAATATTCCTATTCCAAAAGCTTTCGAAATAACCATGGAGAACATTAGTATTATAGCCCACGCCCTTTAATATATTTCCTAAAGAGTTAAAGGTGTTGGAGGAATATAAATAATAGGCTGCTCCAGAAGGGGCAGGGTAAATTGAATTATTAGTCATAAGCTCTGCATCTGAGGTACCACCAGAGGAAACCTGATAAAAGTAATTATCAAAATAAGTGCAACTCTTAAGCCATTTATTTAAATTTGGAGTTATTTCTTTTCCATCTATGCTTTTATTTATTACAAACTGCTGCAGTGCCTCTACTTGGATTATAATCAGATTTTTCCCTCTTGCGATGCCTTTAAGGTTTGTTCCTTGTGAAAGCTCCTTACCTTTTGCAGAAAAATAAGCTTTAATCTTATCTTCTTCAGCTTTTGGCAAGGGCTGGTTTTTATAAATGGTACTTTCAATAAAATTGTAAAGATCTATACAATGATAATCTATAGCTCCTAATTCCTTTGCTACATAAACTCTATTATACATAGTTTTAAGTAAAGTGGGCTGTTCCGTTTGAAGCTTATAAATGCTAAGACCACTGGTAACTCCTCCTATTATTAGAAGCAGGAAAAAGGCTAATAATTTAAACCTTAAGTGGTACTCTCTAAGTTTCACATTTCTGTATTTAATTATAAAGAATACAATAAAGAAGAAATCAATGAAATATAAAAAATCCCAGGGCTTAACTAAGCTTCCAATACTGGTTTTAACAGCACCTAGCATAAGCCCGTTTCTTATAACTGGGATTGATATAACATCTCTAAAATATCTATAATAATTTGTATCTACAATTAATAACAGGCTTATGATAAAATCAAAGATCAAAAGATATGTTAGTCTTTTCTTCTTTTTAAATAGTAAGGAAAAAGAGATAATAACAAGCAGTGAAGCTGTTAAGGCAATATAAACCTTTGGTAAATAATATATATAGGCAGTTTCTATTTGCGTTTCAAAGAGAAAGGCCTTTAGAAAAATAAAAACAATAAACACGATAATATCCAAATTATTTAAAAGAAAACTCTTTATTTTAATATGCATCATTAAGCCCTCCAAAAACATCTTTACATTAACCCTTAAATATTATAGCATAAACAGGATGATTTAATTCATAAGAGTTAGTGAACTAATGGAGGTTAATATGAAAAAGGGTACTATTATAGAGCTATTAATTGAAGATGTAGAATTTCCAGGCTACGGTATAGGAACTTATGTGAGCGAAGCATTAGATAAAGAAGGTCAACCAATAAGGAAACGAGTGTATGTATTAGGTGGCGTACCAGGTGAACTTCTGTCTGTAAAGATTAAAAAGATAAGAAAAAGCTATATAGAGGGTTATAAGGAAGCTACCTTAAAGGAATCGGATTTCAATAAGGAAGTAACTTGCCCTCAATATGGAATATGTGGTGGCTGTAGCCATCAAAGTGTTAGCTATGATAAGCAGCTTGATATAAAGGAGAAAGAAGTACTGGATTTATTTAAAAAGGCTAATATTGAAGGCTTTGATTTCTTAGGAATTGAAGGTAGTTTAAAGGTTTTCGAATATAGAAATAAAATGGAATTTACCTTTGGGGATTATGAAAAGGGTGGAGAAATTACCTTAGGTATGCATGCAAAAGGTAGAAGCTTCAGTGTTATATCCACAGAAGAATGTAGAATTGTAGATGAGGATTTTAGAAATATTTTAAAAAAAACCTTAGAGTATTTCAGAGAGAAAAGAATACCACATTATAACGTACTGAGCCATATTGGTATCCTTCGAAATCTTGTGGTAAGAAAGGCTGAAAATACTGGTGAAATACTTATAAATCTTGTTACTTCCTCAAATTCAGGAATAGATTTTGATGAGGTTACTAAATTATATACTGGTTTAGAGTATAAAGGTACTCTTGCAAGTCTATTACATACTACAAATGATTCTCTTTCTGATGCAGTGAAAGTAGATAAAATGGATATATTATATGGCAAAGATTATATAAATGAAAAGGTCCTAGGGATGAATTTTAAGATTTCCTCCTTCTCTTTCTTTCAAACAAATACAAAGGGTGCGGAAAAGTTATATTCAATAGTTAGAGATTTTATAGGGGATACTAAAGACAAAACTGTATTTGATCTCTACTGCGGAACCGGTACAATAGGACAAATTGTAGCTCAAAGTGCAAGGAAGGTCATAGGAATAGAAATTGTAGAAGAGGCAGTGGCAGTGGCCCGTGAAAATGCTACCCTTAACAAATTAGACAATTGCATCTTCATAGTTGGAGATGTTGGTAAAGTTATTAATAGTGTGGAGGAAAAACCGGATATAATTATTCTTGATCCTCCAAGAGCAGGGGTAACACCACCAGCGTTAAAGCTAGTGATGGATTTTAATGCCCCTGAGATAATTTATGTTTCCTGCAATCCTAAATCTTTAGTTGAAAATCTTAAACTATTAGTCGAAGAAGGGTATGAGGTTAAGAAGGTAAAGCTTATGGATATGTTTCCTCATACAGGGCACGTTGAGACGGTTGTGTTGATAGAGAAGAAATTGTAGCCAATGAAAAAACCTCTGCCACTTTGAAGAAACCCTTGCTACTTTGAAAAAACCTGTGCAAAAGCATGAAAAAGAAGCAAGGTAGAAACAATGATTAAAGCAGAACAAAACAAGTAGTGAGTATTACTGGCGAAGCCAGTAATAGCAACGATTAATACAGAGATAAGATAGGATTAAGGATAGATATTCCTTAATCCTATTTTTCTGTTCCAATTTTCCCCACTTACCAAACTTCCCCCCAAAAAGCAACTGGAAAAACACAACCCACTCCTGTATCACCTTCCTGTATTTCTCCCACAAAACACCCCCACCAACCCAGCCAAATAACCTCCCCACGAATAGCTTTTCCTGTTTATTCACATCTAAAACCCCACAAAAATCAGATAAAAAAGCCAGATTAAAAGCCAGATAAAACAAATATGCAGGAGAAAATAAAGATATAAAGCCAGATAAATCAAGGCTTAGAAAAGGATTGAGTAGAAAGGCATGAATTAAAGATTGAATAGTCGGGTGAAGGAAAGATTGAAATATGCAGGAGAAAAAGAGGATTGAAAAGAGAGAGAAAAGGCAGGAGAAAAAATGGATTGTTGCAGGAAAGAAATGAAAGAAAAAAGGTTGATTGAGCTTGGTATAGAATTGAAAATAAGTTGGATTTATAGTATGATTTAGAGAAGAAAATGATGGATTTTTGGCAGGATTTCAATGCAGGAGTTTAACGCCTTCTTTGCAAGACTTTCTTCAAATTTGAAAATACTTTTGTGGACTAAAGGGTTATTATTACTGGATAGAAAGTACGATTTTGTAGCAGGAGTTTATTCAAAGGGGACGCAGGAATGCGGGTTTGAGGGGTGCGATTTAGCAAGAGTTTTTTCAATGCATCTATAGTAGAAAGAATTTTCACTAAAATATTGTTTGAGTTTTTAAAAATATGTAAATTAATGGATATAAATATAGTTATTAAATAGAATAAAGCGATATATCCTCACAATAGTTTATATTGAATGCAATATGTAAGCATTGATATAATCAATGTTTACCACATATAACTACCTTAGTTCAAGATTTAATTGTGGGTATTACGTTGGAGATATCATTACTTTGGAATATGAAAAGATATTAGTGAAAATATATATTCTGATAAAAAAGAATAGCATCAAGCCTCTTATTTAGCCCCCAAAGGGCTAAATAAGAGGCTTTTAAATTAGCCAATATAAAATTATTAAACCCTTTCATTAACCGATGATTCCTACCTTAAAATCTGTACAAAGTGCTAATATTATAGAATACAACAATTAATAACTTCTTTTTTACTAATGTAAAATAATGAATATTTATCAGATAAAAGCTGACTGAAAGTAAAAGAATTGGCTTGTGAAACTTGCACAACATATTTAAAAAAATTCAAGGAATACAGGATAGATTGAATGAATGGTTATGATATAAATATTTCAAGGTAATTGTTAGCAATGCTAAGTCGAGAGGCTTAGCATTGCGTTTTTTATAGCAAACTTTTTTTTGTAAAAAGAGCCATAAATTGAGTTATCAAATTATAAGAATATAAATTAACTACTATAATATAAAAGCATTAGATAAAGAGAAAAGGAACTATAAGCCAAGTATTTAAAAATTAGTAAAAGTAGTTAATTAAAATGAAGGAGAAAGAAAAATGGAAATGAATAGTAAAATCCCACTGGGAGAGTTTATAAGAAAGTTACGAAAGGGAAAAGGACTATCACTTGCTGGAGTTGAAAGAATAACCCATATCAGTCGCTCATACTTGTGCAAATTAGAGAATTCATTGAGATGTAATCCAACAATGGATATCATTTTTAGATTGTCAAAGTGTTTCGGAATCGAAGTTTCCACGATAGCACAATTTTGTGAAGGAGGAGTCAATTTAGATAGCATGGAGGTAAAAGATATAGAGCATTTATTATTAAATGAAAGATATTTATTTTATGACATGGAGCTAACTATTGAAGCAAAAATGAGTTTGCTTAAAGTTATAAAAGAGATGGCAAATTATTGTGTAAAGAAAGAAATTTCCAGGGGAGAGGGAGATAGGCTAATGGATTTAGTAGATATGCTTAGAAAAGAAATTTTGAATTGATAGTACATTTACCTAAAAATTGCTCCAGATGCCAACACCTAAAAAAACTGTTCCATAAGCATTAGAAAATGCAGGATTTATTCCTGTATCTCTTAATGCTTTTTTATTATGGACTTTAGTCTGTTGAGCCGCGTAGCGAGCGAAACAATAAACCACCTGCTATGCGGGTGGCGGCAAAACGTTATACAAAAAATCACCTTTCAGTTAAAATAGAGTTGTTCA
>Ga0209125_1003282_pt1 | contig 11326 bp, 13 predicted proteins | sample BarGraIncub1131A_FD_184503 | JGI IMG/M metagenome (GOLD analysis project Ga0209125, IMG submission 184503) | Arctic peat soil microbial communities from Barrow, Alaska - Barrow Graham LP Incubations 11-31A (SPAdes) (version 2) | ecosystem: Environmental > Terrestrial > Soil > Wetlands > Peat... | reverse complement strand
AATTGAACTAAGTTTAACTCTGGTTGCTTTGCCATAACAACAACTCCTTCGAACATATGTTTATATTAATTCTACCAAACATTTGTTCGAATGTAAAGGATATACTGAGGCAACTTGATAGTCATGTTAAAATATTATATTTTTCTAATGCATATTGAACAGACTTAGTTATTCCCTCTTTTGAATCAGTTAGTGTCCCATCTAAATCAAATAATATATACCTATATTTCAATTTGTTTTCTCCTTTGCTTGAAACTTATCGTCCCATAATTCTTTCATCAATTCTTCTAATAAAGCTATAAGTGTAACTGTCAAAATACTTTCCCCAAAATCTAAATGCAGTGGGATTAATAGTTTCACAGTCCACCCCTATACGTTTTATACCATCATTTTTCATTTTTTCCAAAACAAAAGACAGTAAACTTTGAAATATATTTTTTCCACGATAGGTTTCCTTTAAGTATGCTCACTTTTCCTTAAATGCCCTGCTAGACCATTCTTTAAAGATAGCAAACTACCTGCATCACTATAATTCATTTCCTCTGAAGCATGCTGAAATAATAGAGAAGCTGTTTTACCTCTATTTACTCCGGTAATAGCATTTGCAAATAATGGAGAAAAGGAACCTTTTACGTTTCCAAATTGACCATCCCATCCTCCCCAAAAGGCTAAATAACCTAATAACTTTCCTTTTTCAACTGCCACTACTCCATACTTGCTCTTAAACATATCATTCATAGAAAGTTAGTATTACATTGTAACTGGTCTGATGCAAAGCTTCAATTTGAGTCTGCTCCATATTATAAGCAGCTTGTGCAATTTTCACAGCATCTTCAACATACTTTTCATTAAGTTTGTCAAATATCATTTTTTGACCTCAATAAATATACTTAGGTTGTAAATCTCTTCAAAATTCAAATTTAACAGGTCTTAAAAATAAATCTAATAATGTTTTAGAGGCATTTTTGCCATCAAATATAACTTCATATATGGCGTTACAAATCGGTAGCTCTACATCATACTGCTTTGACAATTCTTGCATAGCCTCTACAGTAGCTATGCCCTCCGCAAGTTTATTGAAATCTTTTCCGCATACAAAATCTTCTCCAAATTTTCTATTGTGGCTATGGGGTGAGAATAGTGTTGCTTCATAGTCTCCAAGGTGGCTTAATCCATAAACAGTAATATCATTTCCTCCCATTGCTCTAACAAGGCGGGATATTTCTCTGGTCCCTCTTGCCATTAATGCACCCTTTAAACTACTATATTTAAGTCCATCCAACATTCCTGCTGCGATTCCTATTACGTTTTTCGTAGCTGCTCCTATCTCATTACCAATAAGGTCTTGACCATAATAAAATCTAATTAATTCGCTATTAAAGTTATTTACAATTGTTTTGGTTACATTAATGTTCTCGCTACCAATTACCATGCAGTTGGGGATATCATTTACAAAATCTTGAACGTGTCCAGGACCTAACCATACTGCAATATTTGTACTAGAACCCAATTCTTCTTTAAATACTTGAGATAGTCTTTTTCCCGTTGTAGCCTCCAATCCCTTCATGCATAAAACAAATGTTTTATTTTTAATTTCAGGAATTAATTTTAATTGTTTTGAAAACATACGTAACTGTTGAGCACTTATAGAAATAATTACAATCTCTCCAAAGGTTATGGCTTCACTTAAAGAATTTGTCAATCTAACATCATCTGGTATTGATAAATATTCATTTTTTCTGTTTTCTTTTAGCATAGATAAATTACTTGAGCCTTCTCTTCCCCATAGCATTGTGTTATGTCCTATTTTATTTGCATACCAAGCTTGAAACGTACCCCATCTACCACAACCTAATACAGAAACATTCATATAAACCTCCATTTCGCCGCTGGCGACACAAATAGTTATGAAAATGATGAGCGGCTAACATCATTTGGCTATAATCAAGTTAAGGAGAAGATATACTACAAAGCACGGTGAGGTGAGTCGTAGATTACTGTTCTATGTTCAAAACAGTATATAAACTAGTGTAAGAATCATCTTTCAAGCACAAATAAGTGGATCTTTTAGACCGCACACTAATCATTGTTTTAGCTCTTTGTTAAATGTGTGATGGTTCAGTCAATGTCTTTCTCCTGTTTTTGAAAGGAGGTCATACTATGAATATTGTTTACCCTATCTGTTGTGGCATCGATGTGCATAAAACTTTTCTCGTTGCCACTATCATTACTTCTCAGGGATTTAACACACATTATTCCAAAAAGAGATTCTCAACTTTTAACAACTCCATTCTCAAACTCAAGCAGTGGCTTATTGATAACAACTGTTTGGATGTATGTATGGAGTCAACCGGTAAATACTGGGTGCCCGTCTACAATCTTTTGGAAGACTCTATACATGTTTCAATAGCCAATCCTAAATGGGTAAGGGCTGTTAAAGGTAACAAAGATGATATAAAAGATTCCAAATGGATTGGAGATCTTTTTCGATTGGGTTTGGTTCCAGAAAGTTATATACCAGATAAACAAATCCGTATTCTTAGAGAATACACACGCTATCGATCAAAACTTGTTTCTTCCAGAAGCAGCGAAAAGAATAGATTCCAAAATGCTTTCACTGTATGCAATGTAGCCCTTGATGCTGTCGTTTCCGACATGTTTGGCAAATCTGCCACATCCATCACCGACTACTTGATTTCTTCTGAGACGTTTGACCCTCAGCATTGTGTTTCTTTACTCCAAAAAACTTTGAAGAAAAAAGCAGCTACAGTAATTGAATCTATTGAGAGCTATCAAATGACTAAAGAACAAAAGGAACGTATGATTATGGTTCGTTCTCATCTTCAATTCATCAACCAGTCCATTACTGATTTAGATACTAAACTTGCTGAGATGGTTATACCTTATGAGAATGCTATTTCATTTCTTTGTTCCATTCCTGGAGTTGGCAGAGTTTCTGCCATTACCATCATCTCCGAGATTGGTACTGATATGACTCAGTTAAACCTGCATTGGTGCAAGCCGCCCATGCAACCGTGAAATCGAATGAATCTCCTTACTACAAAACTCAACTACCACCCGCTAAAGCAGGTGGGTTGGGTTTGCTGCTAAAGCAGCCTAAAGTTTCTCTGTAGAAAAATTGTCTTTCTTTTGCAATTCATCAATCTCCTGATTGCGAATATATTCCATGATTACTTCATCAGTAACATTGCCACTGCTCGCGGCAAAATATCCTGTTGCCCATAAGTGCTGACCCCAATATTTTTTGTTCAAGTCTTTGAATTCCATGAGCAATTTTCTTGAAGTATATCCCTTTATATATTGTACTATCTTACTTACGGATACATTTGGTGGGACTGATACCAACAAATGTACATGGTCTTTACCTACATGACCAGCCAGTACTTCAACATCATTATTTTTACAAACAAGTCTTATCAAATCCCTAGTACGTTCTCCTATATTTCCACTGAGAACTGGCTTTCTGTATTTTGTTATCCATACAAGATGATACTTTAAATCGTATGTTACATGTGATAGCTTTCTATAATGTTGCAATATCATCACCTCTTTCTTAGACTGCCCTAAGTTTGGTGATACTTGCATCTTTTATTATGGCTTCCTAAAGGTTTCGCCTTAAGGCGAGGGATTTAACCCCATCGTGAGACATTAAATGCTGTGTATTTTGAAATAGTTTTTTTATAGCTATAAACAACAGTTGTTTCTGTTTTTTGAATTTCTAAATCACTTTTAAGTGTATTTACCATAAATTTATAGGAGTCGTCATTTACTATGAAATAACTTTTAATGTCACTTTCCATTTTTGAAATATAACTATCCAACTCAGCTTGAGGTATGTTTGGGTTAGCTATACGGTATTTTTCTGGTAACATGTTATAGCTTACATATGTATTAATATAACTTTCTACAACATTTTGAATAGCTGGTTTTTCGTTGTTTTGGATTATGCCAATCCCAATAAGATAAATACTTACGGATATTATAGCAATTACAGCGATAATCACGCCTCTATTGATTTTTTTACCTGGTCTCATTTATTTGCCTCCTTAATTTCTTCTGGTATCTTAAATATATATATAAGTAACAATTAATCACGTACATTCATTTTATAAATAATCTAACTGAAATACTATAACTTAAATCTTAATTTTTTATTAACTTTGACTATTAGTCTTCAGCTGATTTATAGAAGACACTTTTGGTAAAATAAAAAAGACCTTAAAGCATTGATTCTAGAAGCTTTAAGGGCAAAGATCGGGACAGAAGGTAATTCCTGTCCCGAATCAGCTATTATTTACTGTGAGTCTTTTTTAACTAGGCATCTGAGCATATTTCATCAATGCCTATCTGCTTGTATGTTTTGTATGACTCCATTCTTTATTATTTTTATTTATAATTCCTTGGATTGTTATAGGAATCCAGGTTAAAGTATATACTCCATAGAAGATGTAGTTGATTAACTTATTTTAGCTGATAATATATTTACAAGTAAAATGTTAAGTAAATTAAGAAATTGTGAACACAATCCATTTTGATATTCAGTTGATTTATGTGATATAATTGCATATTTTCGGTTGTATATTGTGTTTTAGCGTGCTATAATGCTTACGAGGTGAAATATATGTATAGAATGGCAATGGTCAATTTAAAAAAATGGCAAACAAATGTAGATAAAAAGCCTTTAATTATAAGAGGTGCTAGACAAGTTGGCAAAACATGGCTGATGAAGGAATTTGGGAGAACTTCCTTTGATAAAACTGTTTATATAAACTTTGACTCAAATGAAAGGATGACTGAACTTTTCTCAGGTGATCTTGATATCACTCGTATTGTTTTAGGCCTTGAATTGGAAGTAGGCTTTAAGATAAATGCTGAAAACACACTTATTATCTTTGATGAGATACAAGAAGTGCCAAAAGCCTTAACAAGTCTTAAATACTTTAATGAAAATGCCCCGACCTATCAGATTGTTGCTGCTGGAAGTTTACTTGGTGTGGCTCTCCATAATGGCACTTCATTTCCGGTAGGTAAAGTTGAATTTTTAGACTTATATCCACTTAACTTTGAAGAATTTTTAATGGCTACCGGCAGAGAAATGTTTGCACAGCTTCTCAAGAAAGGTGATTTTCCACTTATAATAAATTTTAAAACAAAATATATAGAGTCACTAAAATACTACTATTACGTTGGTGGTATGCCTGAGGTTGTGTTAAACTTTTCTAAAAATATGGACTTTAATGAAGCAAGAGCAATCCAAACTAGAATTCTAGATGCCTATGAACAGGACTTTTCAAAACATGCCCCACACGACGTTGTACCAAGGATTAGACTTTTATGGAATAGCATTCCTGGTCAACTTTCTAAAGAAAATAAGAAGTTTATCTATGGACTCGTAAAAGAAGGTGCGAGAGCAAGAGAATATGAACTTTCAATGTTATGGCTTACTGATTGTGGGCTTGTACACAAAATATCTCGTATTGCAAAGCCTGCCTTACCACTTAAAGCGTATGAGGATATGAAAGCCTTTAAACTATTTGTTTTAGACATTGGACTACTTGGTGCCATGAGCAAGCTACGGTCTTCTACCATTTTAGACGGAAATTCACTTTTTGTAGAGTTTAAAGGTGCACTTACCGAACAATTCGTTATGCAACAGTTACAATATATTGATAGCTTTGACATATTCTATTGGTCAAATGATAGAGGAAATGCTGAAATTGACTTCTTGATTGACGACGGTGAGAACATTACTCCAATTGAAGTAAAAGCAGAAACTAACTTGAAGGCAAAAAGTCTTAAGTTATATAAGGATATGTTTAATCCAAAATACTGCATAAGAACATCTATGGCTAATTATAAGGTAGAAGACTGGCTCATTAATCTACCCTTATATGCAGTTATGCAACTCTCCTCACTTCTTAAGTCTTGATGTTCAAGACCAGATAATGTGTTATTATAATTTACCACTAACAGCTTGACTATTACTCTTTTTCAAAAGACAAATTTATTATACACTGCACAACTTTTAGAGCGCTTTTGCTCTACTTTTATTTTAACAAAAACAACTGCATGTCTAAAAATCTGACAATGCATTATTCTTTTCCAATTTTTGAATCAATTATTTCATACATATTTTTCATTTGACAAGCCCGCCTTCCACTAAAACGCTGATTTTTGCAGCAGTCCTGTATTTTTCAGCCTGCAGGTTAAACATATATGCATACTTTCCATCCTGTGCCATAAGCTCCTCATGACTTCCTAATTCTAAAATTTCTCCGTTTTCAACCATATAAATTTCATCACACATACGCGTGGTTGATAGCCTGTGAGATATAAAAATTATAGTTTTATCCTTTGCAACCTTTGTTATTGTTTCATTCAGATGGTATTCGCTGATGGGATCTAGCGCGCTTGAGGGCTCATCTAGTACAATAAATTTGCTATTTTTAAATAAAACCCTTGCAATAGCTATCTTTTGGGACTCGCCGCCGGATAAGCCGATTCCATTTTCATCAAATTCTCTGGTAAGGGAAGTTTCCGTTCCGTTTTTCAAGAGGGACAGCTTATCTGCAAAGCCTGCCTTTTCTAAGGCATCTTTTATTTGCTCCTCTCTGACCACTTCACTGCTCATTGCTACATTTTCTGAAAGACTTGCTGCAAAGAGCTGGTAGTCCTGAAACACCGAGCCGAATATACCTCTGTAAGCCTCAGTATCATATTCCTTTATATTTTTGCCCCCATAGAGTATTTCGCCTTCGCTTACATCATAAAGTCTCATGATCAGCTTGGTTAAGGTTGATTTTCCTGCTCCATTAGGTCCCACGATAGCAATCTTAGAACCTGGTTTTACTGATAGATTTATTTTATTAAGTACTGTGCTTCCACCTTTTTGATATGAAAAGCTTACATTCTTGAATTCAAGAATTCCTGTTTCACCCTGGAGAGGAAGTGGATTTTTAACGTTTTTTATCTTTGGCTCGTAATTCAGAAAACACTTTATTTTCTCGATATAAAGGCTGTTCTCCTGGAACTTAGGTATGGCGTCCGTGAAGTCCCCCAGATTTCTCTGCAGGGTCCAAATTGCTCTCAGCAAGCCGAAGATGGCTCCGTAGCTTAGTGTACTAACAACAACTACCTTATAAAGTAGATAAAGAACATATAAACCGTTTATCAGAAAATAACTATATACATACTTTTGCAAAAAGGTAAAAATAGTGAGTTTAATAGAATATCTGTTTATTACTTCCTCCAGCTCCGCATTACTTTTGTCAAATTCTTTGTATAGCTTCTCTTTTATATTGCTGAGCCTGATTTCCTTTGTATAGTCATTTAGGTAAAACACCCTGTTTATATAATCTCTCTTACGGGAAATCGGCCTTGATTCTATATTCATCTTGTAACGAAGCTTGTTCAAAGTAATGTTGCCTGCGAAGCTGAGCACAACAGATATTGCCAGAAATATCAGACCCATCTTATCAAAAAATATGACAAAAACACCTGCGGAAATAATTCTAGTGATACTGTCGATTAGCGAGCCTATAGTCTTCATGACCTCCTCGGTTCTTTTGGTAGATTCGCTCATTGCCCAGACAAAGTCATTATAGAATTGAGGATCATCATAACACTCCAGATCCATTGAAACAGCTTTGCTGTAAATATCAAGCTGCATGGCTTTGTTAAGCTTTATTGTAAGCACCTTCATCCAATTTTCAGCAAAGCTGGATGACAGCCATAGCCAAAAGCAAAGGGTAATAAACAGTAGGACTATGTAAGTAAGTGGGTAGGAAAACGGTTTATGGTATTGTATACAGTCAGTCATGTACATGATCATATATGTAAACTCAAAAAAATTCAGCATTGCAAAAAAAACTGCGAAGAATATGATTTTAAAAGTATAAAGTGGAACTGTTTTATAAACATAGCTGAATATAAACCAGTTATTACTAATAACACTTTTTATGGATTGGTTTGACTTCTTCTGCATGTTTACCTCCGTTAATGTAAAAGTTCAAATGCTTAAGCACCCTTTTCTTCATTATACTTTTCCTCATCCGACAAATTATCAAGGTAGTTCTCAGCTTGTTTTTTAAACATTTCATAGTATTTGCTATTTGCCTTAATAAGCTCTGAATGTGTTCCTTCCTCAACTACCCTACCCTTCTCCAGAACAAGTATTTTATCTGCAAACACAACAGAGGAGAGTCTGTGGGAAATAAGCACTGCAATTCTTTCCTTTTTAGTATCCACTAGAGTCTGTGCAAGCGTTTCGTACATTTTATATTCTGCGATAGGGTCCAAGGCACTGGAGGGCTCATCCAGTATTATGATGCTGTTTTCCTTTGCAAACACCCTTGCGATGGCTATTTTTTGGAATTCACCTCCGGACAAAACCACTCCGTTTTCATCAAACTCCCTGGTAAGAATAGTATCAACACCATTACTTAGGGAGGAAAGCTTACTGAAAATACCGCTTTTAACAGTGGCATCTATGCAGATCTTTCGTTTTGCTTCATCCTTGATATCATCCATTGCTACATTTTCCAGAGCGGTTAGTGACAACATCTGAAAATCCTGAAAAACCGTACCGAAAAGTCTTCTGTATGCCTTCACGTTGTATTCCTTAATGTTGATTCCGTTAATTAGAATTTCGCCCTCAGTAACATCATATAGGCGCAAAAGAAGCTTAATTATAGTTGTTTTGCCGGCTCCATTGTGTCCTACAAGCGCTAACTTTTCATTGCTTCCTACTAAAAAAGATATGTTTTTTAAGGTGGGGTATTTTTGACCCTCATAAGTGAAGCTGACATTTCTAAACTCTATCAACTCGATAAGGTCAGAAGGAATTATGCCCTCCTGATTTTCGGATATTTTCTCCTTATAGTCCAGAAACATCCTGAGATTCTTTATGTAAATTCCATTTTCATTAAATTTGATTACAGTGTCCATTACTTGTAATAATACATTTGTTGCAACCACAATAGCGTTTGCAAGCACCACACAATCAGTCAAGGCAAGGTTTTTTATAATAATAGCTCTGATAATGACGTATAGCCATACGCCTTCAAAAACCAGCGGGTAAAGAATGATATTCCTTATTATTCCGATATAAATCTGTTTGGTTTTGTACTTTTCGATGTTTTTAAGAAGTCCATCAGTGCCCTCTTTATATGTAGTTTTCAAAACATCAAATATTTTTGAAAGTCGGATTTCCTTAGCGTATTTCTGTAGAAAAACAGCTCTGTTTACATAATCCATCCTTCTGTTAAATGGAATGTTGTCGTTGTTTTGCTGGTAATTGGTTTTATTAAGAATATTTCCCAGTACGAAACTACCGATTACGGGCAAAATCGTAAAAAGTGCTACGAATATATCAAGCTGTAGCATAACTACCGTTACGTAAATAGTGGTTAGTAAGGAAACAATAAGTTGGGAGCAGGTCTGTAGTATAGAGATTGCCCTAATATTGGCTTCGGAAACCGCCTTTGTATAATTGTCGTAAAAATCAGGATTTTCATAGCAGCTTATATCAACGGCATTAGCCTTGTCCAATAGTATTTTACTGATATGCTTATAAATCCTTAAGTCCGAGATTAGGCTATATCTCTGGGTGTACCAGGCGTCAAATAATTGCAACAAAAAAAATATAGCCATTGAGCCAAGCAAAAAACCTGCAATCTGGCTAAAGGGAGCTTTTTTTTCTAAGGCAGAAAGTATATATTGTACAAAGATGATACTAAAAAACATCCAACTGAAATAATTGCAAAAAGACTGTAAAATAGCTGCCACGATCCTGCCGGGAGAAATCTGTGCAATAATTCTGAGGACAAAAAGATTGTTTCTAAGCGTATTACTATAATTTATGTCTAGTGAATTATTCATATTTCCGCCTTCTTCTACATGTTTTACTATAATTTTACAAATATTAGTAGTTAAAGTCAATAGTATATTTTGTTTTTGTACTAAATAGAGCTTAGGACTATTTTGAGAAATTGAAGTGTTTTCTATTTTTCAATCGTTTTAATAATTGCAAGGGTAAAAATGTGGGTAAAAATTATCTATAATGAACAGTTTGAAAGTTACATAAAGTAGAAATTTTAGGAGGCAACTAAATTAAATGAGTTAAAAAGTACGCTTAGTGAGATGGTTAAATCAAATTCACAATCTAATCCCGTCATGAATAAAATTATCGGTGATTATGCTAAGTATCATACTATAATTGTTATTGCTTGCGGATGCTTGGTATTAATATTTGCATTACTTAGTATAATATTTTGGACTAAATTTAAAAGAATGCCTAAGATAAGTAAATTAAAACGGAATTTCGAAAAAATGATATACTTTTCTTTTGGAATTTCGAGTAGCATCATGGCTTTATTAATGATTTTGATTGTTGCAGCAAATGCATCAAATGCATTAAATCCTTTGCAAGGGTTTTCACTGGCTGTTGGGACACCTATAACACAAGGGGAAATCCATACGGATGAATTACACCATACATTTAGCGAATGGATTAAATCAGGTAATACAAACATCCCCCCTATTATTGAGAAACAGATTAATGAATGTGCTAAGTTTCATACTACAAAAGCTATTAATAGTGGGATTTTGTTAATAATATTTGTGACACTTAGTATAATTCTTTGGCCTACATTAATAAAAAGGACTAAAGTAAATGATTCAAAACATTTATTTTTCATTTGATTTATATCTATATTACTTTTAGTTGGTATTCTTCCATATAGTGTGAGAAAATTACTCATACTCTGTTAAATTATCTGTGTTTCTTCTGAAAATTCTTTAAGTAATGCATCTTGCAATTTTTTAACAATTTCCAATGCTTTTCCGCCTACGGGCTTTCCATCTATTTCGCATGCAACCATACAAAATTGACCTGAACTTGTAACTATAATTTCATCTGCATCCATTAATTCTTTTAAATTAAATGGTGTTTCATTTACAGGAATATTAAATTTATTGCATATTTTTATAAGATGTGCTCGTGCTATCCCTGGTAAAATCAAATTATCAGTTGGTGCTGTTTTTAAAATACCATCTTTTAAAATAGATACGTTGCTGTGAGCACATTCAGTTACTCTATCAGCCCTATGGAATACTACTTCTTGTCATCCTGCCTCTTCTGCCTTTTGTGCTGCAATTACACTTGGTAATAAATTAAGAGTTTTTATATTACAGCCCCCTTTGATAGACATGAGGAACTCGTGCTATACTAAAAGTAGTGAAAGGGATGAAATGTATGGGTACTCAATATAGTACAGAGTTTAAATTAGAAGCTGTAAAGAGATTA
>Ga0209125_1003281_pt1 | contig 11335 bp, 8 predicted proteins | sample BarGraIncub1131A_FD_184503 | JGI IMG/M metagenome (GOLD analysis project Ga0209125, IMG submission 184503) | Arctic peat soil microbial communities from Barrow, Alaska - Barrow Graham LP Incubations 11-31A (SPAdes) (version 2) | ecosystem: Environmental > Terrestrial > Soil > Wetlands > Peat... | reverse complement strand
CTGACACCCTGGAGTCCGATCATTGCTACCCTACCGGACATGACCAGGATGATATCGGAAACTTATATCAATGAGATCGATATTGCCAAGATCAAAGTCGGTCAGAAAGTGACACTTTCCATCGATGCCTTTCCTGATAAGGAGTTGAAAGGCGAGGTCATTTCAGTGGCAAATATCGGTCAGGCAATGCCGAAAAGTGATTCAAAAGTATTCCTGGTGAACATCAGGATTTTCGGCAGTGACCCGGATCTTAAACCCGCCATGACAACCGGCAATCTGATCCAGACAGGCATTTATACAGACAAACTTTTCGTTCCGTCTGAGGCCGTCTTCGAAACGGACTCAACAAAATTTGTATACCTGAAAAAGAGCAAACTTGTCAGACAGATTGTGGACACAGGGGAAGAAAATGAAGATTATATCGTTATCAATAAAGGAGTTAAGGAAGGAGATGTCCTTGTACTAAATGAACCGGAAAAACTCGATGATATCGAGACTATAGGTTGGGAAATATATGGGGAACAGCTTGTAAAGCAGAAAGACCGCAAATCCAACGGTGAAATGGGTGGCAAACCAGTAAATAATTCAAAATGAAGATAGGCGCCTTTTACACCCGTTATTCCTACAACGTCCAAATTGCCGTCGAGGCGATCATCGCCAACAAGGTGAAATCTTTGTTGACGGCTCTCGGAATTATTTTCGGGGTAGCTGCGGTTATCAGCATGTTAGCGATAGGAAATGGTGCGGAACAGGAAATTCTGGAGCAGATCAAAATGGTAGGCGTAAACAATATCATTATCACTCCGATCTTACAGGCAGATCAGGCCAGCGCCAACGATCCGAAAAGCAGTAGCACCGAAGGTAATCAGCTCGCCGGGGGCAAAAAGAAATTCTCCAAAGGACTTACCCTTCTTGACGCAAGTTCGATCCGGGAGATAATTCCGACCGTTCAGGACGTCTGTCCTATCATCACCTTTAACTATACCGCCATCCTGCACGATATCAGCAGTCAGGTGAAACTGGATGGCACGGACAATACTTATTTCCAACTTTTCGACATCAAGCTCGAAAGTGGGACGTTCTTCCATGAGCAACACATCAAAGAAGGTTATCCGGTGTGTATCATCGGCTACAATGTTAAGAATGTCTTCTTTAACCAGGAAAGCCCTATCGGCAAGTATATCAAATGTGGCCAGAACTGGCTTCAGGTCATCGGAGTGATCGAAAAACGAAGCTTTGTCGGTTCCGGGGCAGGAACGGCATCTATCAGTGGCACAGATAATAGCATCATAATTCCTGTTAAGACTATGCTGTTGAGATTCCGTAACAGGGCTCTTATTCGCGGAGATGAGGTTAAAATGGCCAGCTCAGGTCGTGATAGCCCTACCGGGAAAATCGATAATCTCAATCAACTGGATCAAATCATCGTTCGCGTGAGAGAGACGCAACAACTTACCGCAACTGCCAAAGTTGTGGGAAACATGCTGATGAGAAAACACAACGATATCAGGGATTTCGACGTTAGTATTCCCGAGCTTTTGCTGAAACAACAACAGAAGACCAAGAAAATCTTCAACATTGTACTGGGTGCCATCGCTGGTATATCGCTGATTGTTGGGGGAATAGGCATCATGAATATCATGCTGGCTTCTGTCATGGAACGTATCCGGGAGATCGGAACCAGACAGGCAATTGGCGCTTCCAGGAAAGACATCGTTTTCCAGTTTCTGTCCGAATCGACCCTGATCAGTGTTGCTGGCGGATTAATTGGTATCATTCTCGGCATAATCCTGTCGAAAGTTATACAAACCGCACTCGACATCAAGACAATTATCTCCTTCTTCTCTATCATTATTTCGTTTGGCGTTTCGGTCTTTATCGGGATCACCTTTGGTTATCTGCCTGCTAAACAGGCTGCAGACAAAGATCCCGTTGAATCCTTAAGACAATAATACAGTTATGACCCGATTTTTTCTATTGATTCTTTTCATTGTCTCCGGCAACCTCTCTTCCGCACAGGAAAATGTAGTGAAACTGACACTAAATGAGGCCATTGATCTGGCTTCCAGGCAATCTCTTGATGCCTTCAAGCAGCAAAACATGTATCTTTCCAGTTACTGGGAATATAAATATTACAAATCAGACAGGCTCCCACAGTTTTTGGTTGGCGCCAATCCTTTTTCTTATAACAATTCGATCCGACAGGACTATATCCCTCAGGACCAAAGCTGGCAATTCAGTCAACAGAAAAATATCACCTCCAGCGCTTCCTTTAAGATGACGCAAAATGTGGGGCTAACCGGCGGAAGCTTCTCAGCCAGTACCGACTTGGGAATGGTCAAGAACTTCCTTGGTGACATGACCACCATGTATTCCAGTAATCTACTGAGCCTGGGTTACAAACAAAAAGTGAATGGCTACAACGCCATGCGCTGGAGAGCCAAGATTGAACCATTGAAATTTGAGACGGCCAAGAAACAATATATTCAATCGAGAGAAGATATCGCGGTCAAAACGACCACCAAATTCTTTGGACTGGTCGACGCCCAGATTGAGCTCAGCATTAGTAAAACGAACCTGGCTAACTCGGATACGCTCTATCAGATTGGGAAAGGACGCTATCAGGTCGGAACGCTGACGCAGGACGAACTGCTTAATTTTGAGCTAAACCTGATGAACGCCCGCATCGCATTGACGCGTGCAGACCAGGGTTTGCTTCGGGCACGATCGGACCTCAACATTTTTCTGGGTCTTGAGAAAAACGCCATAGTCGACTGCCAGCTGCCAAAATCCATCAATTCCGCCTTACAGATCAGTGTCGATGATGCGATTCAAAAGTCTGTCAACAATAATCCTGACATCCTCACCCAAATGCGTCAGCTCCTCGAACAGGAGAGTAATGTCCGGTTGGTCAAGGCTCAGAATGGCCTGAGTGCCGATATCAGTGCAACAGCGGGTTTGAATCAAAAATCCATCATTTTGGATGAAGCCTACAAGAATCCGAATCAATTTCAGAACCTTGCGATTGTGGGACTCTCCGTTCCGATCCTCGACTGGGGCAGAAGGAAAGGACAGGTCTTAATGGCAAAATCGAACCGCGATGTGGTTGTCAATACCATCAAACAGGCGAGAATTGACTTTGAACAGTCGGTGATGATGAGTGTATTGGAGTTCAATCTTCAGTTCGATCAGGTTCAGAATTCGGCTAGAGCAGACACCATTGCGCAGATGGGATTCGACGTGACCATGCGGCGTTTCAAGATTGGAAAGCTGGATGTCACGAAACTTAATATTGCCAGAAACGATCTGGAGAGCGCTAAAAGGGCCTATATCAATTCATTGAGAAAATACTGGATCTCCTATTATACGATCAGACAATTGGCGCTTTACGATTTTGAAAACAAGGCTGAATTAGTTGCTGATTTTGATAAAATCCTGAATCAATGAAACTTTCCAAGTCAAAGAAAATAATCCTTGGATCGGCAGCACTCGTTTTGCTACTGGTTATTGCCGTCTGGTTCCTTCGGATCAAGCCCTCCCTGGGCATTTTTAAAGTGAAGAAAGAGAATTTTGAGGCAGTAATTTCCTGCAAAGGGGAGATTCAGAGTGAAAAGGCTGTATTTATTAATTTGCCGGATATCTTTTACGAGAGAAAGCTGGAGTTGTGGGAAATACAGATTAAGGATCTGATACAGGAGGGTTCCATTGTTAAGAAAGGCGATTATGTGGCGTTGCTCGATCAGGGAAAGATCAAGCAACTGATGGAAAATAACGCAGAAACGCTTAAAAAATTAATCTTCAACTTAAACGATGCAAAAATCGACAGTGCCGTAGATCTCGTTCAGATGCGCAACGATCTTGAGCAGTTTACTTTCGATGTCAACAACCTAAAAATAGAGATGGAACAGTCAGTCTATGAATCTCCTGCTTTTCAGCGAAAGGCTACAATGGCTTATGAACGATCTCTGAGACAGCATGATGCAAAAATTCGGGCCTATAAGATAACGCAAAGGAACCTGCAAATCCATGTAATTCGGGAGGAAAAGCTGATGGATGAATATGCGGATAAAGACAGAAAATACCAACGGGCTTTCGACCAGGCAAGAATTACCGCACCGCAGGACGGAATGCTGATTTACGGCAGAACTTTCGGCAGAGGAGGAAGCAGGAAACTGACCATCGGATCCTATGTGAGCTCCCAAAATCCAATTATTGCTACCCTACCCGATCTTTCGGTTCTGGTGTCTGAAACTTATGTCGAGGAGATTTTTATCTCCAAGATTAAAGTTGGCGACAGCGCAAGAGTCCACATCGATGCACTTAAAAATCAGGAGAGAATCGGAGTCATTTCAAATATTTCGAATGTCGGGCAGGAGATGACTGGCTTCGAATCGAAAGTTTTTAAGGTCAATATCCGGATTGCCAGCGACAACAAGCGAATCAAACCTGCCATGACTACTGCCAATGAAATAATTATTTCCAGGGAACAAAACGTGCTGGTCATTCCGCGTTCAGCCATTTTCAATGAAGAGGCCAAACAATTTGTCTATCTGAAAGAATTCAACGGCGTGAGTGTGCGGTATGTGGAAATTGGAAATCAGAACGAGAAATTAGTCGTGATCAAAAACGGATTGAAAGAGGGCGACAAAATTCTGCTAAACAAGCCACTGAGTTAAATATATGAGATCAATTACCATGATGGTTTTGGCCATCCTTTGTTTCTCCTGCGGATGTTAACCTTTTCCTGGGCAAGTTCAGGGATGTAACGCTCACAGGTTCCGGCCATTTACGCTAAAGGCTATGTGGATGCGGAAAAATATGGCAAAGTGGAGACCATGAAGATCGTGGACCAGTACTGGAAAGAGACTTATCATACTCCTCTCGATGAATACCATAAGGAGTCTGCCGACAAACAGCGGACTCGTCGAAGACGCCAAATTACTGTATCATAGAGGAACTGATCTGGCCAACTCAAGGGAATGGCCTGTCTGGAATAACGACTCAGAATTTAAGTCTGTCAGAGATTCCTCCCGAAAATAAATCATACCAACCATGACTAATATTGATCGTCGTTCGTTTATTAAAACCGCAGGACTGGGAAGTTCACTCATCGGACTTTCCGGTAGTGTTTCTGCTTTTGGGTTATCCGCGCCTGATAAAATCAAGAACAAGCTTCCCCGCTGGCGCGGATTCAATTTGCTCGATTTTTATACTTCGAAGCCACTTATACTGCCACGACCGAACAATCCGGGAAAAACGACGGAAGAGGACTTGAAATGGATGTCAGACTGGGGTTTTGATTTTGTGCGCATTCCGGTGCAATATCCCAGCTACATCAATTTTGACAAGGGCAACGACAAAGGCAAAAAAATAACACCCGAAGAGGTCGTCAGTTTCAATGAACAAGCCATCGAAGAAATTGAGAAATTGGTTTACCTGGCCAATAAAAATGGCCTTCATGTAAGCCTCAACCTACATAGGGTGCCGGGTTTCTGCATCAATGCCGGTTTCGATGAGCCCTTCAACCTTTGGAAAGACAACGAAGCGCAACACGCGTTTTATGCCCACTGGGAAATGTGGGCGAAACGCTTCAAAAATGTTTCCGCCAAAAAGCTCAGCTTTGATCTGATCAACGAACCGTGCTTTCGGGAAGATATGAACGATCAGTTTGGCAAAAGAACAGCGATTGAAGGTGAACTTTACAGGAAGATTGTTCAGGGTAGTATGGAGGTAATTCTAAAACACAACGCCGACCGTTTGGTTATTGCCGACGGAAACAATGGTGGCAGTAATGTTACCCCTGAATTGAATGACTTGAAGGTCGCCCAAAGCTGCAGAGGTTATTTCCCGGGAGATGTTTCCCATTACAGGGCGCCGTGGGTGTGGAAAAATCCGGATGACGCCCCTACTCCTGTCTGGCCGGGAAAGATTAAAAACAAAGCGTACAGCAGAAAAAACCTGGAAGATTTCTACCGCCCCTGGATTGAATTGGTTCAGCAGGGTGTTGGCGTGCATTGCGGGGAATGCGGTTGTTACAGGGAGACGCCCCATGAGGTTTTTTTAGCCTGGATGACCGATGTGCTGGACATTCTGACCGAAAATAATATCGGATGGGCTTTCTGGAATTTCAGGGGAGATTTTGGTGTAATGAATTCCGGTCGAAAAGATGTGGCCTACGAAGATTGGTACGGCCAAAAGTTGGACCGCAAGATGCTGGAAATGCTGCAAAAACACTGACAACAAGGATCTTGTCGGAACATTAATAGTCAAACGTCATTCCGAACTTGATCCAACGTGGAACCCCGTTATTCCGGGCTCGATCCGGAATCCCCCAATTAATGTTGGGATTCCGGATCAAGTCCGGAATGACGGGAGGGGATGCAAGACGGGGGATGCTGAACCAAGTTCAGCAGGACGCGTAACGCATGACGCTGGAGGCATAACGGGGGATGTTTAAAGCTATTTGTATTGCTTGAATATCTCAGCAATTTTGGCTTCGGCGGTTGTGCCGCCGTGCACTAGAACGCGGTATCGCAACAGAAGGGTTTCTCCCTTTTTCAGGAAGGTCTCCTCCCCTTTTTCGGGCCAGTACATCGGGGTCGGGGAAAAGAATCCATAGTCGCGGGTAAACCATGGAGACGGAAACCACGGATTAGATGGATGCTGCAGGATCGCTAATCCTTCAATGTTTTCACCTCTTTTTCCGTAGTAATCCATCCAGGGTGAATTCTTCCCAAAGGTGCCTTTTTCGGCAGTTTCACCCTCCGCATTGACCATGGTGCCACCGCATTTAACCGATAAGTCAGCCGCCATCCTAGCACTGAAAAGCGAATGATTTGTCTTCTTGATGTGCACATCCATCAGCGTGACCATCGTGATCTCCACATCCATCTGGTAAAGTTTGGCTGAAGGCGCTGTGATGATGTATTTCCTGGTGTCTTTTACCGGAGACAGGGCGCCAGGTCTGCTCCAGATACATTCATCAGAAATAATAACAGTATCAGCACCCTCCTTAAGAATTTCTGCATTGGAGGAAATGATTCTGCCTCGCTCCAGTCCTTCCTGCCAGTAGTTTCCACCGTTGACCTGGTCGCATCCAAAGAACAGGGAACTATGATGAGGATATTCACCGTTCCGCATCGAGGTAACAGAACCGCCAGAAAGCGGACCATTCACAGGATAGAAGAACGGATATTTTTCGTCCGAAGAAAAGATATAGCTGGTAAAGAATTTCCCATCGATGGTGACGCTGATTTTCGAGCCGACTTTTACTGCGGTAATCTTCGCTGCTTGAATCTGGAAGCAGTTTAATAATATTGTAAGGCCAACCAACAGTTTTATTTTATTCATTTTCTTTTTAAATTGTTGTCATTCATGGAAGTTGCACTCGCCCCCTCCTTCTTTCTAAAATCGCCCTTCGATAGGGACCAGTCTTACATTAGCACATCAGCACATTAGCACATTTTTTACATTTTGATATTTGTGGTTCCGTATGGAAAACGCTGCGATCTCGAAAGCAGCTTGTTGGCTTCGTCATCCTTCACGAATTTTTCCGTATCCGGATCCCAGTCCAGCTTTCTGCCCAGTTTCATCGAAATATGAGTAATAAGGCAGACCGAACAGGCCCTGTGACCTTTTTCAACCGGTGAAATTGGTTCCTTGCCGGATTTGATGCAATCAAGCCAGTTTTGATGCTGATTGTCAATCTTATACAGATGAATTTCATTTTCCTTTATCTGAGATGTCAGAATCTTGGGATTGCTGGCTTCCAGCGCTTTGCTGCTTCTGTTCTGTGAAACAGGATCGCTTGCCGAAGCGACGTAATTACCTCTTGTCACAAAGATCCATCCCTCGCTGCCCTCGTATCTTACGCCGTTTGGAAACGCGCCACTGGTGATCTGCGTGACTCCGTTTTTATATTCGGCTACCGCCAGGAAATCGCCGTGCACATCCCATAAGCCGGATTTCGGAAAGGTGGCCATGGCATTCATGGTAATCGGACCGGTTAATTCTGTATCCATACCCCACGCTGCCGAGTCGAAATGGTGCTGCCCCCAGCCGGTAATCATGCCCGCGCCAAACTGCTCACAACGCAGCCAGCCTGGTCGGTCGGTCATGCTGTTCTGTGGATGCACCCTTGTTTCAGTATAAAAAACTTCGGGCGTTGACCCTAACCACATTTCATAATTGAGGTTCTTTGGAACTGGCATTTCCGGAACTACCGGACCTCCAGGATCACCTGGAAGACCAATTTTGACTGTATGTAGTCGGCCAATTCTGCCATTGCGAACCAGTTCGGCTGCTATTCTGAATTGCTGCATCGCACGCTGCTGGGTACCCTGCTGAAAAATGTTTCCCTTTTTCTTAACAATATCGGCTAACATTCTACCTTCGGCGATGGTCAGGGCTGTTGGCTTTTGCAGGTAAACGTGCTTTCCGGCAAGGCTAGCTTCGATGGCGGGTTGCGCGTGCCAGTGGTCTGGGGTAGAGATCATCACAGCATCGATATCCTTGTTAAGAAGCATTTCACGGTAGTCGCCATAGGTCTTCACTTCGACAGCGGAAGGACTGCCAGATTTTTTAGCATAAAAATTTTCGATAAACAATTTCCCTTTGGCGAGTCGATTGGAGTCCAAATCGCAGACAGCTATAACTCTGGCAGCATCAATGGGCAATGTTTCGGCCAGATCATGAGTCATGGCGATGCGCCCAAAACCGATTTGGGCCACATTGATTTTGTTGCTGGGAGCATTCTTGCCAAATACAGAGGAGGGGACCACTGTCGGAAGAATGATTGTTCCGGCCATGGCAGCCGATGAATTTTTCAAAAAATTTCTTCGTTCCATTTGTTTGGTATATTGGCTGTTATATAAAGAATGTTCTATTGGGGCAAAGATATTGTCTTAATATACTCTTCTAATCTTTCAGCATTGTATATGCCGGCAACTTGTCTGGGTCTTTTGTTGACAAGCTTGATAATCAAAAACTCCTTGAAGAAAATTCGTTTTATCTTCATCGATTTCACATCCTTCAAGAATATTTCATTTTGAACATTCGTTAAAAGCGCGATTACAAAAAATATCAAACCCATCACTTCAATGAGCGAACCACTCCATCGTGCATGAATGTCATTATGGCTGATGAAAATATACAAATTATAAACTCCGAATAAACACAATATAATTGAGGATAATAATCTGGAACGCCTTAGATACCTGGCATTGTCGGTAATAATAATTTTATCGTCTTCAAAAACGAGTTTTCCTTTTTTAAGTTCGAATGTGCTGTTCATAAGAGTATTTGATAAATTAGAAGGTTAATATGCAATAAAACTACTAAAAATCTTTCACTGCTGATACAAAGGCCTGAAGGTTTTTGGTCGGGACATTCTGGGGAATACCTCCGCCACAAGACCAGATGATGCGGTTATGATCCGGTGCACCTTTCATCATTTGCTGCGTGGCCTGGTAAACTTGCTCAGGCGTTGCGGCAGCCAGGACATCCCTCGGAGGGAGATTTCCGATCAGCGCCACCTCCGGACCGGCCAATTCTCTGATCTGACTGATCGGATGATCGAAGGCGAAATTAAAGAGGTCCACGCCCATTTCGCGTAGAAAAGGCGCGCAGGTAAGGCCAAATGCATCGTTGTGAAAGAAACCGATCTTAGAATCTATTGACCCGAAACAACGTTTAATATAAGGTACCACGAATTCCCTGCAATCATCTTCTCCCACAAAACCAACGATATCATCCAGTAATAAAACCCCTTCAATAGTCGGAAAGCAGGCTTTTTGAAATTGCACCCAATCTTCAATAAATTTGGTAATTTTCTCTAACAATTGGTGAGCTTTTTCCGGTTCCATAACCAGCATCAATAAAAATTCGGTGGTGCCCATCAGGAAGGTAGCAATGTTTAAAGGACCGCGGGTAACCGCGAATTTGATCGCATGACCCTGTTCGTTGATTTTCGGCTGCATCAGCTTGAGCCTGTTGATCATGAAGGGAAGCAAACCATCGCAAGTCACATTCGGCTGGGGAAGTCGGTCGATATCGTCGGAGGAGTGAATCACTTTCTCGGCATGTGGAAGATTCTCCTTGTACCAGACCGATCTGGCGCCAAAGGCCGAAGGCTCGGTGCACATTCCATATTCAGACCAGAATCCTGGTAAGAAAGTAATTTCCGGAAACTGTTCTATCGCCTTCAGGTTCGTTTTCAGCCAGATTTCGTCCGACGAATAATAATCGAGTGTAGAAAGTCCTGCCCAGCCTGGAAGCCAGGGACTATCGATGATGAAACCAATATCCTTTTTAGTTGTATTTCTTCCCTGGACAACTGCTAGAAGATTATCCCACTGAGTGTTTGTCATGTGCTATCAATTATTCTGAATGATTAACAAACTTAAAAGATATTGTCGAAATATTGAGTAGGATCCAAAAAAGTCCGGAGAGATTTTTGAATATATTTCCTAAATTGCAGGACTATTGAACTTCAAATTAGTGCTGTGTTAAGCTTTACTTATACTGCGGCATGCTGAACTTGATTCAGCATCCCATTAATCAGGGGATTCCGAATCAAGTTTACAATGACGTTCCGTCAATTGGCACTTAACACAACACAAGTTTACTTATGAAAAGAATATACATGAAACTGTTGCTCCTTTTTACATCGATAGTCTATTTTACTGTCGGTTTCAGTGTATACGGACAAAAACAAGAAAAATCGATCAATGTTTTGATAATCAGTGGATCAGGTAATCACGAATGGAAAAAGACCACTCCCTTACTTACCAGGATATTGGAGGAGACCAACTTGTTCAAGACTCAGGTCACCGACAAACCCGACACCCTGTCCTACAAGAATTTAAAGAAATTCGACTTGGTAGTCAGCAATGCCAGCACTTTACCGGACGGGAAAACCCGGATGAGTAGCCAATGGGAGGCCGATTTTGAGAAGTATATCACAGAAGGTGGCGGAGCGCTCTTTTTTCACTCCGGAGCCTCCGCTTATGAAGGTTGGGATGCTTACCACCGGATCGGCATTGGCCAATGGGGAAAAGAGACCTTTCATGATGCACCTGTTGTTGCCGAACTGATGGAGTTAGACCAGAAACATCCGATTACCAAAGGGTTGAAGGGTTTCAGGATCATGGACGAGATCTGGGAAAAAACAGATCTTTATCCTGGGGTTAAGTCTATCGGTTCACTAACAGGAAAAAATGCAAAGGATGGACATCCGATCAGTGAGCCGGCTATTTTCGTGAACCAAACCGGGAAAGGAAGAAGCTTTTTCACCATTCTGGGTCACGATGAGCGGGCGCTGGTCAATTCCGGACTA
>Ga0209125_1003280_pt1 | contig 11336 bp, 10 predicted proteins | sample BarGraIncub1131A_FD_184503 | JGI IMG/M metagenome (GOLD analysis project Ga0209125, IMG submission 184503) | Arctic peat soil microbial communities from Barrow, Alaska - Barrow Graham LP Incubations 11-31A (SPAdes) (version 2) | ecosystem: Environmental > Terrestrial > Soil > Wetlands > Peat... | reverse complement strand
TTCCCAGGATTCCAATCGGCACATTGATATCAAAAATCAGTTGCCAGTTAAAATTATCTACCAGGAAACCGCCAATCAGCGGTCCGAAGGAGACTGAAGCTGCGGCAGCGATCGACCAGAATCCGACTGCAATTCCACGCTGTTTTGGAGGAAATTCCCTTACTACGATGGCCATACCCAACGGCTGAATGATACCTGCGCCAAATCCCTGTATGATGCGGGAAAAGATTAGCATATTTTCATTACTGGACATTCCGCACATGAATGATCCGAGGGTAAAAACGAACATGCCCCAAAAATACATCTTCTTGTATCCAAAGTGATCGGCAAGCCATGCTGCAGCTGGAAGCATTACTGCAAGTGCTAGCATGTAAGCAGTTAATACCCATTCAATTGTATCAAGACCAACTCCGAATGCGGACATCATTTTTGGCAATGCAACATTTACAATTGTCGCATCCAGTACTGCCATGAAAGTACCGATCATGATATTGGCCAGCACGAACCATTTGTACAAGTCGTGACTTGGATGCCACTTCGAATATCGGTTTCTGATCAGACTTCTTATCCTGTGCGAAGGAGTCGCTTTCCGCATTATTTATCCTTTAAGATTTTGACCACCACCGACATTCCCGGCAGGATTCCTAATTTTTTAATTTCTGACCCTTTTTCATCACTGTCGATGGAAATCTTAACAGGAACGCGCTGGGTTACCTTGGTGAAGTTTCCCGAAGCGTTGTTGGCAGGAATGAGTGAAAACAAGGCTGCAGTTGAAGCGCCAACGTAGAATATCTTTCCTCTGAATACCCTGTCACCAAAGGCGTCAATGGTGAATTTTGCGGTTTGGTTCATTCTTAATTCCGACACTTTTGTCTCCTCCAGAAATACCATTACCCATCTTTCTGTCTGACCGGTAAGAGAGAACACCGACTGACCCGGTTGAACGATATCACCTGCCAGGAGCCACCTTTTAGCGATAATACCATCAAAGGGGGCATAGAGTTTGGTGTGCGTCAGCTGAGTTTCGATAACCTGTATCTGGGCATTCGCAAGGCCGATTGCCGAATTGGCGCTTTCAATCTGGGCTCTTGAAACGGCAAGCTGAGATTTCGCAGCCTCCAATTGAGCCTTCGTTGTTTCCCAAGCCTTTATGAAATGGTCGTACTGCTCTTTTGTAATAACATCTCCGGCAATCTGAGCTTTGGCACGATCGAAATCTTCCTTCGCTTTTTCGTTCGAAACTTCGTAGACTTTGATATTCTGAAGGTCGAAATTCAGTCTGGCTTTGGTTTGCTCCAACTGGGAATTAGCCTGCTCCAACATGGCATGTGTCTGATTCCTTTGAGCCAGTAGATCCAGACTGTCAAGTTCCACCAACAGGGTATTTTTCCTGATAGTATCCCCTTCAGCGGCATAGAGGTGAGCTATCCTGCCCAATATTTTTGATCCAATCTGCACGTTATCTGACTCAATATGAGCATCATCAGTGGAGATGTACCTGGTATAATCACTGTACCAGTACCAAAATACAGTCCCGGTAATCAGAATGATGAAGAATAAAGGAATATAAATTTTTATCCCTTTTTTTGAAGTTTCGCTTTGAGCCATTTTTCCTAAATTATTTTCTATACTATCATTATGCCGTGATAAAATGCGGTGCAAATTTAGTCGTTTTAACTTACACGACATAACGTAACCCGAAAACTTCAGTCCTGCAAAAACTTTTTATCTTTGCCCGTCAGATTAAAATTAATATCATGTTTTCGAAAAGATATATTCTATTTTTTCTCCTCTTTTGTATGGTCACCACCTTGTGGGCCAAGGCACCAGTTTTCTCTGAAAAGGATTATGTTAACCATCCACCGAGAATTATCCGTACCTGTTGTGCGTTTGGGACTGATTTAAAGGTTTCCATTGTTCCTTTTTACAGGTATACCATGCTGACGAGCTTGGAAACGTTGGGTGCACATCATTACCTGGGAAGTAAGTCAGAAAACAATGGGATTCTCTATACGAAGAGGGGTGGATTTATAGATTTTGGTCACGTGCGCGATATCATTGATTGGACTGCCTATCTTTTCAACCTCGAAAAGAAGAGTCAGCAGGAGGGCGAAGTATTCGTACATTTGGGGTTCGAGGCTGGCGTGAAATCTATTGCCATCAAGATTCCAGCCTCCGAAAAGGAAGAAAATCTTCTTCTGGTTGCCTCAAGAATTGCTTACGATTTATCTATCTGGCATGAGATCACCTCCTGGTTCGGCGCTTCTGACGTTCCACTGGTCTCGGAGAAATTCTCCAGTTTTTCTGTTGAAGATGCCTATTCAAATCTGTTAGGGAGCAAGATAGCCGTCGAAGCGATACAGAGTGAATTGCCTTTTGAACAAGCGGTTACAGAAATCATCAAGAGGACTCTTACTGAACTGGAAGTTGTTTCGACCAAGGAAGAAACTTATCAGGCGATGGAAGATGTCAGAGATATCTGGTGGACTAGAAAAAGACATCTTCCAAATAATAAAGTAATGATTCAGAGGAAATTGGGCGTTTATCCCGCGATTTCTCCCATGCTTGTACCCGGTTGGGAAAGCAAAACAGGTTCACCTGTTAAGATTTCGGTCCCGGAGACGACACCGGACGGCATTGCCTTATCCGAATTCTACACTTTGACTATCATTAAGAACAACAAGATACCGGTTAAGAAAATTTTTCCAGACCGCCCGAACAGGACTGTCACGCAGAATGATTTTGCCAGAATAATCGACTACATCGCTGTCAGAATGCAAAAATCGCATATTCTATACCTGCTCTAAGAAATATCACCTTGAAATACAGTAAATTAGCTGAGCATCTTTCCGATTTTTCACTTATTCTTGGATCTCAGTCACCAAGAAGAAAGGAGCTTTTTGCCGGATTGAATATCCCTTTTTCGGTGGAAGTCAGGGAGATAGACGAGATTTATCCTAATGAGATGAATCCCTTGGAAGTTCCTGAATTTCTGGCGGCCTTAAAGAGTACGCCATTCAGAAAGAATTTCAAACAAAACGGGTTGCTCATTACTGCAGATACGATCGTATTCATTGATGGTCAAGTGCTTGGAAAACCGCTCGATTACGAACACGCGTTTGAAATGCTCCACAAACTTTCAGGGAATAAGCACGTAGTCATTACCGGTGTCTGCATTACCTCTGTCGATAAGCAGATCACTTTTTCGGATCATACAGATGTCTGGTTCAAGAATTTATCTGACGATGAGATTGATTATTACCTGAAACATTACGAGCCTTACGATAAAGCCGGTTCCTATGGCGTACAGGAATGGATTGGCTACGTAGCGATTGAAAGGATTGAAGGTTCCTATTTTAATGTTATGGGACTTCCGATTCAACGGCTTTATGAAGAGCTTCTGAGGTTCTGAAAAATAGGTAGGTCTTTATTTTTTTTCGGTACGAAGGAAACCTGATATTATAAGCTTTAGATATTCGTGCTCAAAATTAGGGGTAAAAACGCTTTTTCCGAGGTTTTGGAAGAAAGTATTTATGCCGGATCAGTTCAAAACCCATGAAGGCGCCCATCATGATAAAAAGTGCGAAACTGCTGATGAAAGCCCAGATTTCCTTGCTGAGAAAGAATGCTGCCCAAAGGACTATCAAGGTATGGATTAAGGTAATCCAGAACATGACCCATAAATTTCGCCTGAAAAGCTTCTTTTGATTGCCCTCAAGTTTTAGGTCACCCAGGTAACGCTGTGACATGGAGCCTATAGGATCTATCCTGGTAAAAAGTGAAAGTGCGAGCAATGCCACCAGCACCAAATCAATCATCGCGGGTTTGACCTTGAAGAAAATTTCGTTTTCAAACAGGTAGGAAAGTGCGGAAAGGAGGAGTAGCAGAAGGGTATCCAGCAATACAAACCGATCCAGTTTTCGTTCCCTGAACCAGGCAATCAGGAGTTCCACGATTCCGATAGAGACGGCTACTATGAGACCGACCTTCATCCCCCAGATCTCATCTGCCAGAATAAAAACAAGCAGGGGGATTAATCCTGGTATTAGTTTCTTAATCAAAGCTTTCTAATTCATTTCAAGGGAAAAACCGGAACTTTCTGAATCGTCTTCAGGGTATCTGTAGTCCGGTACACTTTGTTGACCTTTACATAAAAAACCAGTGTTGAATAAGCCGGAATTGAGCCCTGTGCCTGACCGGCATAAGCATCCTTCGAGGGTATAATCCATTTAGCCTCTCCCCCTTCTTTCATCAGCAGGATAGCCTCGTCCCATCCGGTTATAACTGAACTGGTGCCTACTGTGAAGCTAAAAGGTTCATAACTACCGGAAGAATCAAAAACATAGCCATCTTTAATTCCCAATGAATCATTATCTTCAATCAGATAACCGGTGTAGAAGATTTTAACATAATTGCCGGCAACAATTGCACTCCCGGTTCCCGCCTTAGTCTCGACATAATACAAACCTGAAGCTGTGGGTGTCACGTCCGAATGGTATTTACTGATGTATTTTGTCAATAATACTTTTTCATCCGCAATTGCAGTCTGGAGGCTTGTTTTCTTACAGGAGGCAATACCCATAACCAGAACCGCCACTAAAACCAGAATCGTATATTTTCCCAACTTCATCAGAATATTATTATTTATTTGGGATCAACTCAGGAACCCGGATGCAAGGATACAAAATGTTCGTGATCTTCTCAACTTTTGACCGTCGATTTGAATTGATCGCTGCAAAATTAACCAAATTTAACCCTGAGCCAAACCTGAATCAAACTAAATCAGACTTCCTTTTTACTTTCTTCTTCAAGTTTTCCGGCATATTCGGGGAGTAAGTCGACGAGATCTTTCACGGCTTCTCTCATGGATTTTCTGGATTCACCCCCTGATGCATTCAGGTGACCTCCGCCACTAAAATGACTGGCGGAAAATTCATTTACAGAAAATCCTCCTTTTGAACGGAAAGAAATCTTAATCTTATCCTCATTCTCCATGAAAAAACAGGAGAAAATAATTCCTTTTATTGAGAGCGGATAATTGACAAACCCATCTGTATCACCAATTTTAAAATTATATCGTTTCAATTCTTCCCCCGACAAGGCAATTACGGCTGTATGAAAATCCGGAAATATTTCCATTTTTTCGGAAAGCGCGAATCCCAGCAGGCGCAGGCGGTGTTCCGTGTTGGTATTAAACAATGCCTCCTGAATCCTGTACTGATCGGCTCCGTGAGCTATCAGATTTGCGGTGGCTTTATAGAGTTCCGGTCGTCTCGCATTGTGGCTGAAAGAGGCAGTATCCGCAATGATTCCTGTTAACAGAGCAGTGGCACCTTGTGGATCAATCAAATTTTCCCATCCCATTTTGACGATAAAATCGTATACCAGTTCAGCCGTAGAACTGACTCTTGTATCTGAAAATGAGTATGGTGTAACTATCAATGGCTGAGGATGGTGATCTATCAGAACAACCATTTTAGTTAAGTTTTCAACTTTGCTTTTGATTTTTCCGAGTCGCTTCAGATCGTTAAAATCAAGCATGAAAATCAGATCGGCCTGGCTGAACAATTTATCAGCCCTTTTTTCGTTGTAATCACCTATCATCCAATTGCTGTAATCTTTCAATCCGGGGATGATCTGCGGAAAATTGGTCGGGAACACAACCGTCGAATTAAATCCTGCCTTCTTCAAAACGCAGTTCAGTCCTAAGGAGGACCCGAGCGCATCTCCATCCGGATTTACGTGCGTTAGGATCACAATATTTTTAACTTTTTCCTTCATCCATGACAAAAGTTCATGGCAGTTTTCAACGTTGATATTGGTCATTTCTGAAGCATTGCTGTATTTTACAAAAATAGTGTATTCTTTATCAATCAGCCCTATCAATAAATATTTTACCCTTTCGTTTTATCAGTACCCTGAAAGCTCTTTGCGAACAGTCCAAGTCCAATCTCTACGGCATTTTGATGATTTTTTCTACTTTTACACAAAAAAAATTTTAACGTATAGTTCAGACAAAAATGGCACAAAATCTTACTTTCACGATGATCAAACCTAGCTCAGTGCGCGACAATCACATAGGTGCGATTCTAAAAATGATCAATGATAACGGCTTCCGTATCAAGGCAATGAAACTTACCAGCTTGACCAGGGCGAATGCCGAAGCGTTCTACGAAATCCATACTGGCAAACCCTTTTTCGAAGATCTTGTCAGCTTCATGTCTTCCGGACCGATTGTTGCCGCTATCCTTGAAAAGGAGAATGCCATTGCCGATTACCGTGAATTGATAGGAAATACCAACCCTGCAAAGGCAGCTCCCGGCACCATCCGTGCCTTGTTTGCAGAATCCATGACCGCCAATGCCGTTCACGGCGCCGACAGTGATGAGAATGCACTCAGGGAAGGATCATTTTTCTTTTCTGAACTGGAACAATTCTTCAATTAGCATGGGACCCTGAAACAAGTTCAGGGTGACTGGTCCTTGACATAGAATCAAGTTCAGCATGACGCAGCATATGTAAAGCTTAACGCAACACAGGTTGCGATATCATTTAAACAGCAGACAAACCGGTTTATAGGCATTTATCTGATCTGAAAAAGTCAGCATTCCTGTTTCGCTGTTCCGTCTGAAGGCAACAATATTGTTCGCATCCTGATTTGCGACCAGCAAGAAGTTACCATCCTGAGTAATTGTAAAATTCCGGGGTGTGCTGCCTTTCGTATCTTCATGACCGATAAGTTTGATTTTGCTTCCTTTTTCATCGACAGAAAAAATGGCAATAGTGTTCATTCCCCGGTTGGATACATACAAGAATTTTGCATCAGGAGAAAGATGAATATCTGCGGGGGCAGTTTTTTTCGCGTAATCTGCAGGAAGGGTAGAAACTGTTTCTAATACTTTATAACTTCCATTATTGAGCAGTTGAACGACTATTACAGAACACCCGAGTTCATTGGCCACATAAAGCAATTTCCCGTTAGGATGAATGACCATGTGCCTCGGGCCGGTACCTGGTGCCAGTACAATTTCAGGGTACTTAAACGGTTTTAAAGTAAAAGTTTTACTATCTATGGTATATACTTTGATCCTGTCTATCCCGAGATCCGCCACAAAAATCCTTTTCCCTTTCGGTTCGAGGAGGGCGCTGTGTACGTGAGGTCCTTCCTGACGACCGACCACTGGACCGGATCCTTTGTGAAGATCCTCAGACAGAACTTCAGATAATTCACCAGAAGGAAGGATACGCATGAGCGTAATATTGCCGCCAGAATAATTGGAGACAAGTACTGCACCTTCCTCATTTACTGCCACATGACAAGGGTTTGCTCCACCACTCGAAACTTTGTTAACGGACGACAAATTTCCGGCTTCATCAACCTTGAAGAGTTCAACATAGCCCATGTTCTGATTATTCTTGTCCTTCGTTTCCCTAACCGCCAGGAGAAATTTCTTGTCGCTGGTCAGGGCAAGATACGAGGGATTCTCCGAGAGAACGGCTAATCCGTTACTGTGCAACTTCCCGGTACTGGTATCCAGACCAAATTGATAAATTCCTTCACTTCCATTACCGGTATAGGTTCCGACATAAAAATGCTGGAGATTTTTATTCTCAGTTGTCTGGGCATAAGAAAGGCATGTCCAACCAAGGCATACAAGCAAACTGAATAATTTTTTCATTGTCTAGTTTTCAAATTTGTAATTATTCCAAACGAAAGACATATTATAGACTAAAAGTAATTTATTTCTCTAATTTTGCCATAGAAGTCCGAAAGTTCCCTGTAAAAACGCTCAAATAAAGTTGTTATGAAATCGCTAATTCTCTTTTCTCTCCTTATTTTGGCCTCTTGTACTACTACCGTGAAAAATGAACCACAAAAGATGAACAATCTTCGAATTTCGGAAAAATGTATCAAGGATGCCATTGATTCACTTGTCATTAAGCATGGAACGGCATTAAGCGCAACCATCCAGAAAGGTGTTAATCATGCGGCTTCCCTTTGGACGCCAGGTGATGGTTCTGAAGCTGAATTCATCAGTTTCTGCTCAGCAAATTATGTAGGTGATCCGAAGAGAAGATCTTTGCTTCTCCATAAATTATCCGACTATTTTGAATCCATAGAAGGCCATTTCAATAAGATATCCCTGGATCTCCGTCAGAATGTTGATCTCAACAATGGGGAATTGCTTGAAATAGATAAAATTTTTAGTGGCTATTCTGTTGGAGCACACCTGAATGAGGATCTATACAAAAACAAGATTGCCTTCATGGTTGCCCTGAATTTTCCTTATTATTCCCTTGAAGAAAAACACTCGTTGGGAATGGGCTGGAGCCGTGAGCAGTGGGCGGCAGCCCGGTTGGGTGATCAGTTTATTTCAAGAGTTCCTGCAGAAGTAAAACAGTTTGTGGCCAAGGCAGAAGCCGATGCTGATCTTTACATTTCAGAATACAATATTCAGATGGGTTCACTCCGAACGGAGGAGGGAGAGCAGCTATTTCCTGATAAGATGTCGTTGCTAACGCACTGGAATCTCCGGGATGAGATCAAGGCGGATTATGCCGACAAAGACAAAGGGTTGCTCAAGCAGAAGATGATCTACAATGTCATGCAACATATTATCAATCAAGACATTCCTGGTAAGGTCATTAACAATTCTGCTTATATCTGGAAGCCGTTTTCCAACCAGGTTTTACAAAATGATAAGGTGGTAGCCTGCGTGGCCGAGCCAAACGCGAGATACCAGCAGATTCTCAATAACTTCCATGCACAGCAGGCTGTTGATCCTTTTGAGCCTATGATGAACACATTTATCCAGCGAAAGTTCTCCGGTGAAATGGAAATTCCGCAGGAGGAGGTGGAGGCGCTTTTCGACCACTACCTGAAATCGCCTCAGCTCTTAAAAATTGGTAAGATAATTTCTGACCGGCTCGGGCGAAAACTGGAGGCATACGATATCTGGTACGACGGATTTAAGGCCCGGAGTGAATTTCCGCAGGAGAAACTCAATGGAATGACTACCTCTAAATATCCTGATCCTAAGGCATTTGAAAAAGACATGCCGATTATGTTGGGGAAACTCGGCTGGAGTAAAGAACGAGCAGCCTACCTGGCTGACAAGATGGTTGTTGACGCAGCCCGCGGTTCAGGACATGCCTGGGGGGCAGGAATGAAAGGTGAAAAAGCCCACCTCCGTACCCGGATCGCCCCGACCGGCATGGATTACAAGGGTTATAACATCGCTGTTCACGAGTTTGGACACAATGTCGAGCAGACTATTTCTTTGTACGACGTGGATTATTTCATAATGAACGGTGTTCCCAGCACCGCATTTACGGAGGCGCTTGCCTTTATATTCCAGAGCCGCGATCTTTATCTCTTGGGATTATCAGGACAGAGTAAGAATCAAAAGAACTTGAATATGCTGGATACCTCCTGGTCTTTGATGGAAATCATGGGCGTTGGGATGGTCGATATGCGCACCTGGAAGTGGATGTACAGTCACCCGAATGCCAATGCCGGGGAGCTGAAGAAGGCTGTGATTCAGATAGCTACTGAAGTATGGAATAATTATTTCGCACCTGTTTTCGGGATCAATGACCAGCCGATACTTGCAATTTATTCCCACATGATTTCAAATCCATTATATCTGGCGGCTTATTCTTATGGTCAAATCATTGAATTCCAGATTGAAGACTACCTGGCTGGCAAACATTTCCCGGATGAAATCGACAGAATTTATCAACAGGGAAGACTCATTCCTCAAATCTGGATGCATGGTGCAGTTGGGAATAAGTTATCGGTCGACCCTATCATCAAACAACTGGATGAGGCATTAAAGGCTTTTTAGTATTCAACCATATGAGAAGAAAGAGCAAATTCAAGAAAATTGACGTACGAAAATTCGTACCAAGGGCATCCGGAAAAAATACACCTCCGGGAACTGTTCAGTATGTCGGTAAGCCGCGTTCAGAAGAAACCAGGATTGATGTGATTGAATTTAATGAGACTGAAGTTGCTGAATACAAGATCGATAAGCCTGAACAAATCAAAAAATTTCTGGCTTCAGATAAGATTAAATGGATCCGTGTTTCCGGAGTTCATGATATTGAACTGATGAAGAAACTGGGTGATTTATTTCAAATCAACCAACTTGAACTGGAGGATATCGCCAATACCTCGCAAAGGCCCCGGATGGAGGAACGGGACAGTTATATCTTCATGGTATTTAAGGCTTTGATTATTAATCAGGAAGATCAGGATGTAGCCATCGAACAGGTCAGTCTTATTTTAGGTGAAAATTATGTCCTCTCCTTTCATGAGACTGAACCGAAATTATTTGATTCATTGGGTACCAGGATCTTAACTGGAAAAGGAAGAGTAAGGAAGATGAAGAGCGACTATCTGGCCTTCACCATTGCGGACATCATGATTGATCAATATTTTGTCGTTTTGGAAGAAATTGGTACTACAATTGAAAGCATTGAAAGTGAACTAGTTATTAATCCAGGTAGCGCCGACCAGGAGGCAATATACAGGATTAAGAGAAGACTTGTGTATGTTGGCCGAACCATTTGGCCCGTCAGGGAACTGATTAATGAAGTGGAGCGTTCCGATCATAAACTGATTCATGATGAAAGTCGGATGTACTTCAGAAACATTTACGATCATACTGTTCAGATTATTGAGTCCCTGGACAGTCTGAGAGATCTGACATCCAGCATGATGGATTTGTATCTTTCCAGCGTCAGCCTGAAACTGAATGAAATCATGAAAGTACTGACGATTTTTTCAGCCCTGTTTATACCGCTGACTTTTCTGGCTGGAGTTTATGGCATGAATTTCAAGTTTTTACCCGAATTAGAGTGGCAATGGGGATATGCTTTGTTCTGGACAATTTGTATTTCAGCAACGATTTCTATGCTGTTCTATTTTAGGAGGAAGAAGTGGTTGTGAAGAGTAACGTCATTCCGAACTTGATTCGGAATCCCCCGATTAATGAGGGGATGCTGAAACAAGTTCAGCATGACGCATGACGCTGGATGCATGACAAGGGATGCTGAAACTTAACACAACACTATCGAAATAAATATAAACTAAAGAATATGAAACCAATTGTTACTGCACTTTGTTCTTTTGGCATGTCGGGTCAGGTATTCCATGGTCCGTCGCTGAAGGTCCTACCGCAATTCAGGATACATAAGATACTTGAGCGGAATCAGAGAATATCCGAAAAACATTATCCTCAGGCCACTATCGTGAAGGATTTCGACGAGATTCTGCACGATCCGGATATTGAGTTGGTGATAGTCAACACCCCTGATTATCTGCATTTTGA
>Ga0209125_1003277_pt1 | contig 11341 bp, 15 predicted proteins | sample BarGraIncub1131A_FD_184503 | JGI IMG/M metagenome (GOLD analysis project Ga0209125, IMG submission 184503) | Arctic peat soil microbial communities from Barrow, Alaska - Barrow Graham LP Incubations 11-31A (SPAdes) (version 2) | ecosystem: Environmental > Terrestrial > Soil > Wetlands > Peat... | reverse complement strand
TCTTCGTGTCGGCATCGTCTTTAAAGGAGTTATTGCTGATGTAAAAAAGCTCCTGAGCTCAGAGCGCAGCGTGAGGGCATATAAGTTTCACTATATGAAAGACATTGTTCTGGAAGACGGATTGGTCCGTGCAAGTGCCCTGATCATTATTTGCTATATGGTTCTTTTTGGAATCGGAACTCTGCTTGGTACATTCTGCGGGTACTCACTGGCGGACTCTGCCTTTGAAGCTTCTTCCGTAACAGGAAATGTTGGTCTCTCTATCGGAGTCACATCAGCATCCATGCCTGCTGTGATGAAGATTTATTACATCTTTGCCATGTATATGGGAAGGCTGGAGTTTCTCTCTGTCTTCGCCCTCATTGGAATGGCCATAACAGGAGTTAAAAAAATATGGAAAAGAAAACAAGTCTGATTTCTTATGTTTTAACAGTGATTCTATGTCTGAGTCTGGTTGGATTTCCGGTTCTTGCCGCAGACAATTCAGTATCTGTTAACGAATTAATTGAAAATTCCGCAGACTATAACGGCAAAAGCGTCTCCATTAAAGGAGAGGCCATCGGAGAATGCCTCGAGAGGGGAAACAACGCCTGGGTGAATATTAATGACGGAAGCAATGCAATTGGTATTTGGATGACCAAAGAAGAAGCCGCAGGCATTACCTACTATGGCGATTACAAGTATACCGGCGATACTCTTGCCATCACCGGAATCTTCTATGAAGGATGTAAGGAACACGGCGGTGAACCTGACATCCATTGTTCAACTCTTATAATCAGCCATGCAGGGGAAATGAAAAGCGAAAAAATACCAGCTGCCAAAATTCTTCTGGCCGCCGGCTTTACTTCATTGGCTCTTATTCTTTATATGACCTATCGTCAAATGTTCAGCAAAAAGCCGGAACGCAGTAATGCTGCTTGATCCATATATTGTATCCATATTCCAATAAAAAACCGTACGGGAATAACACTATATCCCGGCAATAAGCGAAAGCGTATCATCCATTGTGTCTTCCGATGCAATAACAATCAGCCTGTCACCTTCCCTGCACTCCGTATTGCCGTGAGGAATGATAGCTTTGCCGTCTCTAAGTATGCAGGTCACAAGACAATGCGTCTGAAATGGAATTTCCCAGATCTTTTTGTTCAGGGCTTTCGATTTTGTGCCAAGAACTGCTTCCTTCACAATAACAGCTGCATCCGCGGACGGAAGAAATTTCCGGATGCCGTCTGAAACACTTTCTTTCTTCACAACAGATGCTAGCATTTCTGCTTCGCTTATGCAGTGATCTACTCCGTTTTGCTCGAAAAAGGAAATATTATCAGGATTATTTACAAGGGATACCACTGTTTTTACGTGGTATTCCTTTTTTGCAAGTTCACAGACAACAAGGTTTTCCGCATCACTTTTACCCAATGTCAGTACAAGATCAAAATTCCCAATCCCTGCTTCTTCGAGAACAGCGACACAGGATGCATCGCCAAATACTACCGGTATTTCATATGCGTCTGCCAGCATACCGCCTAATTCGCGGTCTTTTGAAATAAGGGAAATGGTATGCTCTTTTGCAAGCAGCATTCTTATAAGGAATAGTGAGTTTTTCGATTCGCAGACAATAAGGATATTCATATCATGCCTCTCGCTTTGCCATGTTCCAGCTTTGAAGGCAGGCATCAGTAAAAAGTGAAACAGGGCTGATCATTTGAACGCCAAGATCCTTGTATGTCCTTTCTTTGGACAAATCATACAATCGCGCTATGACTGTCTCAACATGGTATTTCTGCTTTACCATCTGCGAAATCATTATATTTACAGAGTCATCGTTTGTCGCTGCTATCACTGCATCTGCGCCGACTACGCCGGCTGCCTCAAGCGTTTCCGGATCAGTTCCGTCGCCTTCAATCATCAGGGAGTTGGCTGACAGGGGAATCCTCGAGAAAGCCTTGTTATCCAAATCAATCGCAGTTACTTTATAGTCCTGCTCGATCAATGATTTCACGATGGGAAATCCAAAGTGTCCGCAGCCAATAACAATCAAATACTTCTTAGGCACCTTGTGAAAAATACTCATCTTTCTACCTCCCTTTATATACTTATCCTAGCATGGGGGGCATAAAGTTAGTGTAAAGATATTCTTTCACGCATACATTCCGGGGTTTCTATTCGTCAGTAAACGGTATCCGATCACCTATGGGTGGTTTGAAATCTCACTTGAATGCCATCTCCGAAATACCTACTCTCATCTCCTGAAAAGCATGAAGTGATTTCCTGTTTTTCGCCTTCTTTTCCCTGATGTCACCTCTTCAGGACACACTTAGACGCTTACAATATAATAGCTTTTCCATAAATTCAAATCCTCCCAGATACATGGCAAGAATGTAATCGATATTCAGTACAACAAGACTTGATAATGATCCAATTTCAGATTTTATCCTAATAGAAAGACCTACATTTCCAGTTATGGATAAGACTTCGAAGGAGAAATCCGTCAAAGAAATAGCATAGTATAGAACACTCGAGCGCATCATACTTTCTATAAAATGATATTTATCAGTAAAAAAATTTGTAGATGACATTCATACTGTTTTTATAATTGATAAGCTTCTTAGCATCCTTCAAAGGACACTTAAAAATGATTCCAATCACATTAATCAATTCCATACTGGTAAAGATCGCAATATGGCGTTGCTTTTTAAGAGCTTAATATTATTTCAGTTCAAACCTAAAGAGGATATCCCCCGAGTTAGTTTTACTCGTAGGGGATATCCTCAAATGGACGGGATTGAATAATCCGGATAAATACTGGTAGGTCTATGTTCTGCCGTGCCTGGATCTTCTGGAAGCCGGCTTTCCTAGTATTTCCGAATAAATGATGCCCTTAACCAAGGTATCAGCCATCAGGTTAATCCGCAGAGGATCCAAACGCGAATCCTCTGCTTGAATCTCAGAAGCACGCATCTTTTTACCGGGGCTCTGAACGGCAGCATTCTTCAAAATAGAGGTTCTATTCAGCGGCAAAACTCGTGGAACATTCGGAAATGCCGGTGGCATTTCCACTTCATTCATCAACGGTTTCTGTGAACCGCCTCTGAATTCCGCAGCCGCTGCAGGATCAACAACGGCAAGAGCATCTATCATTTGTCTGATTTGTTCAACTAAAGTTGCCATTTATCATTCACACCTCCGCATTCGGAAAAGAGTTTCATGTGTGTTCAACAGTTGTTGTGTCGGTCTTGCCTGCATTGGCAATAGAGCCCCTCATCTGTGTGTCAGAAATAACATTCTGCATGTTGTAATAATCCATGACACCGAGTCTGCCTTCACGCAAAGCATCGGCCAAAGCTTTAGGCACTTCGGCTTCCGCTTCAACAACTTTGGCACGCATCTCAACGACGGCAGCTTTCATTTCCTGCTCACGTGCAACAGCCATTGCACGGCGTTCTTCCGCTTTTGCCTGTGCAATCCTCTTGTCCGCCTCGGCCTGATCGGTCTGCAGCTGTGCGCCGATATTGCGCCCCACATCGACATCTGCAATATCAATGGATAGGATTTCAAATGCGGTACCGGCATCGAGACCCTTATTCAATACTGTCTTTGAAATCCGATCGGGATTCTCCAGAACGTCTTTGTGAGACATTGCAGAACCGATTGTTGTAACGATACCCTCGCCGACGCGGGCAATAATGGTCTGTTCACCTGCGCCGCCGACCAGCCGTTCAATGTTTGCACGAACGGTCACCCTAGCTTTCGCCTTGAGCTCAATGCCATCTTTTGCAATTGCCGCAACCAACGGTGTTTCAATAACTTTGGGATTGACACTCATCTGTACGGCTTCCAGCACATTACGGCCGGCCAGATCAATAGCTGCTGCGCGTTCAAAGACCAGCGGAATTTCTGCACGCTGCGCAGCAATCAAAGCATTAACCACATTGTCTACATTGCCGCCAGCAAGGAAATGCGCTTCTAACTGGTTGATATTAACATCCAAGCCAGCTTTGATAGCCTTTATCAAAGGATTAACCACACGTGACGGAGTAACACGGCGCAAGCGCATGCCGATCAGATTGAAAATACCTACCTTAACTCCTGCCGCTGCGGCCGAAATCCATAGCCCGACGGGAACAAAACTAAAAAACACCGATAAAAAAATAAAAATAGCTGCGATAATTAATCCGTAAAACCAAAATTCTGCTGGCATGATATTTACCCCCTTCAAATTTTTCGGTATCCAAATTCATAAATCAATTGGTTCAACCAAAATGCGTCGGCCTTCTGTCCTGACTATTCTAATTTTAGTCCCTCTTTCAATAAAAGTGCCATCCGTGACTACATCCAGTCGCTGCCCTAAGAATTCACCGGATCCCGCAGGGCGGAGCACTGTCAATGCTATTCCCTCCTTACCTAATAATGCACTCATATCAGAGGACGAGCTGAATCCATCCTCATGCTTGGCAGCAGACCAAAGGATCAGTTTTTTTGACAGTTTTCCTTTTTTAGCTGAACGCATTATGATTGCAAGCGCACCTGCGATTAAGATTATCAGAATAATTACCATTACAAAAGCTTCAAATGGTGTCCTTGCCGTCAGGATTATTCCCAGAATTAAAAGGACAAGTCCGGTTCCGCCGGCAATGCCAAAGCCCGGAGTGAACATTTCAACAACTAATAACAGAAGACCAATAATAAAAAGAATCGCCTGAAGTGTATCAATGCCCTCTACAAAACTAAAAAGATTCAATGCCAAATAGAAAACGCCCATTAGAATCACTCCTTCATCTTGACGGCAGTTCATATGGCTGCTCTATTAAGTATAACTTCATCAAATAGCTAAAGACAACATCTTATCCGAAAAGTGATAACAATATGCCTGCTGCAACGGCGGACCCGATAACTCCGGCGACATTGGGACCCATAGCATGCATCAGCAGGAAATTGCCGGGATTGGCCTTCTGCCCTTCGACTTGGGATACGCGCGCTGCCATAGGAACTGCGGACACACCTGCAGAACCAATCAAAGGATTAATTTTTCCGCCAGAAAGGAAGCACATAATCTTACCAAGTACAAGACCGCCGATCGTGCTGAACATAAATGCCATCAGCCCTAATGCAATAATCTTAAGCGTCTCCGGTTGTAAGAAAGTCTCGGCTTTGGCGGTAGCACCAACAGTAACTCCTAAGAAAATGGTTACGATGTTAATTAAGGCATTTTGTGCAGTAGATGACAGGCGTTCGACAACGCCCGATTCCTTAAATAGATTTCCCAACATGAGCATACCGATGAGAGGCGCGACAGCGGGCAAAAGAAGCACACATAATATTGTAACTACAATAGGAAAACATACTTTCTCAAGTTTTGATACTTCGCGAAGCTGCTTCATTTTTATTTCGCGTTCTTTCTTTGTTGTTATTGCACGCATGATTGGCGGTTGTATCAGAGGAATCAACGCCATATAGGAATATGCCGCAATCGCAATGGCTGGCAATAAATGCGGAGCAAGCCTTGATGTCAGATAGATTGCGGTGGGTCCGTCCGCCCCGCCAATGATACCAATCGATGATGCCTCTTGCGGTGTGAATCCAAGCGCAATCGCAACAATAAACGCGATAATGATTCCGAACTGGGCTGCGGCGCCCAAAAACAGGCTGGACGGTCTGGCAATCAAAGGGCCAAAATCAGTCATTGCACCAATTCCAAGAAAAATGAGGGAAGGATAAATTCCCAACTTCACGCCTTGGTACAAATAATACAGGAGTCCGCCCGGTTCTGTGGAGGATGCCGGCCCATCCATGAGTCCCGTCAGAGGCAAATTCGCCAGAAGCATACCAAATGCGATAGGCAGCAAAAGAAGCGGCTCGAATTTTTTAACTATAGCCAAATATATCAATGCGCATGCAACAGCAACCATCAGACCGCTCTGCCAGGTCATTGCCGAAAACCCCGAACTATACCATATCGTTTTTAAAGCTTCAATAATCATGACGAGCCCCCTTACTGCATTACGACAAGAACATCGCCGGTAGAGACAGAAGCATTTTTAGCAACCACCACTTGCTTTACAACGCCATCAATAGACGCGAGGATTTCGTTCTCCATTTTCATTGCTTCAAGTATCAAAAGTACCCCGCCCTTTTTTACCGATGTTCCGGGTTGGACTTTTATCTCAAGGATAGTACCCGGCATGGGAGCCTTTACAACAACTGCACCGGCTGTAAGAACAGCAACGGGCGCAGTTGAAACGGCAACCGGGGGATTTGAAATAATCGCAGCAGGGGCTGACTCTGCCACAGGAGCGGTGATCACTGTTGTTTTTAAGATGTTTGCCTTGCCGACTTCAACTTCAACCTCATATTCTTTATCATTAATAGTAACTACATATATCATGAGATTCCCTCCAATCAAAATTCAATCTTTTATGCTTTTCCCTTAATGGATTTGAAACACAATTCTGATAATGGAATTCCGGATTCATCACTTACTATTGCCATGATCATGGCAGCTGTACGTTCATCCACATTCTGCAGTTTGAGGTGTCCGGATGAAAATGTTTCTTTTTTGACTATGGCTTCCGCTTCTATCGCAGCTGGAATTGACTTTACAATATTTGCTTTGGCTGCCCTGTGTCTTTTTTCAACTGCACGAATTCCAATGGAAAACAGCACAATAAGAAGATATAAAATAGCAAGCAGGGAAAAAACCATACCAAAGACAAAAAGTGCTATCGGAAGACTTTCAAGCACACTCATATTCATAACCTCCTACTTCTTAACGATTGTATAAGCAACTATCTGACTCTCGCGATCCTCTCTGTCTTTGAAAAACTTCTCCGCTATCTGCGGGAACGCAATATAGGAAAGAACATCCTCATCACTCCTGGCAAGACTTCCAAGCTGGAGCTTGATCTTTTCAAACGCCGGCTCAAGAGTATCAGCAAATCTTGTAGTTATAGGCAGATTGTCACCAAGTACTTTTTTTACAAGATCTCCGTTGACTTCGCCGGGTGCTTTGCCATATTCTCCCCGCAAATAGGATTTAATCTCATTTGATATGTTTTTGTATCGTTCACCGGCAAGGACATTGGAGGTTGCCTGAACACCGACAATCTGACTCATGGGTGTAACAAGCGGAGGATATCCCAGATCTTTCCTTACCTTTGGGGTCTCCTCAAGAACAGCATCGAGTTTATCTATTGCGGTTTGTGCCTTCAGCTGCGAAATAAGATTGGAAAGCATGCCGCCCGGAACCTGATAAATTAAGGCATCGGTTTCTGTGCCCAGGACAAAAGGATCCATCAGCCCGGATTCAAGATATCTTGTCTTTAGCGGTTTGAAAAAATCATTAATTTCTTTTAATACTTTTTCGTCTAGGTCGGTAGCATAGCCCATTTGTTTCAAGGCATAGTTCATCGTCTCCGTTGAAGGCTGGGATGTTCCGCCCGAAAAAGACGAGATAGCGGTATCAATGCCGTCACATCCAGCCTCAACGGCCTTTGCATACGTAATAGGCCCGAGTCCTGTGGTGGAATGTGTGTGAAGAAATACAGGAACCTTTACCGTGGCCTTTAAGGCCTTAATTAAATCATATGCCTCCTGCGGTCCCATAATTCCAGCCATGTCCTTTATGCAGATGGAATTTACTCCAAGTGCTTCCAGCTCTTTGCCCATCGCGGCATATTTTTCCAGATTATGAATCGGACTTGTTGTATAACATATACACCCCTGCGCATGAGCGCCTTGTTTAAGCGTCTCGTCTACGGCAACTTCAATATTGCGGAAATCATTCAGTGCATCAAATATTCGGAAAATATCCATTCCATCCTGCACGGCGTGGGCAACAAATTTCCTTACAACATCATCCGGATAATGCTTATATCCGAGAATGTTCTGCCCTCTAAGAAGCATTTGAAGCTTTGTGTTTTTGACTTTTGCTTTGATTTTCCGGAGTCTCTCCCACGGATCTTCGTTGAGGTAACGAAGACACGAATCAAAGGTTGCGCCTCCCCAGCACTCAAGGGAGTAATACCCTGCTTTATCCAGCGTTTCCAATATTTCTTCAAAATCCGAGAATGGCATACGAGTGGCGATAAGGGATTGGTTTGCGTCGCGCAGCACTGTTTCAGTAAAATTCACTTTCATAGATGTCACAACTCCTTTGATTAAATGATTATTATATTCTATTTTTTGTTATCTTTATAGCTCGTGTAAAAACATATTCCGCTTCCTATCAGCGCGAAAATCCCGATAGCGATTAACCCACCAGAACTTATAGATATTCCACCGGCCAAACACATTATTGCCAATAATGCAAAAACAATTCCAGTCCCTAACATACTACTTCCTCCAAGTCTTAAACTCTTCTCTCTATATATTTGCTATCTTATTGTTTTAAATTTATTATCTTAAATTTCAAATATATATCATGTCTTAATTATTTTCCCTAGCTTCTATAAATATTTCAAAAAACAAAAAAGGGCGAAAAACTTCCGAAGAAGCTCTCCACCCTTAAGCTAAAGACTTGAAGCAGTTGCCTGCCCAACCGGATAAACAATATTCAATTGTATTAATAGTACGATTTACAAGAATGAAAGTCAACATCTGCTGTAGATTTGCTGCTGTAGATTTGTGTAGATTTGTGTGCTCTAGATTGTGTGTTGATGAGGAATAAAGTAACTGGCAAACAAAATCATGCGCAGGATTGGCGAAGAGTCATTGATGTGATCTGATATTATGATAATTTTTCATTAAAATTTTTTGGAGGGAGAACAATTTCTCCGGCTTTAACCAACGCATATTTTGCAAAAATAGGTCCGATCAATGAGTAAATGAAAGTTGAGGACAAAATTATCAGGTTAATTTCCTTGGCATATTGCGGAACCGCATTTCCTGCCACGATTACAAGGCCGAGAGCAACTCCTGCCTGTGGCATCAAGGTAGGTCCCAGATAACGGCAGATTTTCTTTTCGGATTTGGTAATGATTCCTCCAAAATAGGCGCCGAAATATTTCCCGACAACACGCATAACAACGTAAATGAGACCAATTACCCCAACGCCGGCGATAGCCCTGACATCGAATGCCGCACCTGAAATAACAAAGAAGATCATAAACAACGGTGGTGTAAGGCTATGGGAAACTGTGATGACTGGATCAATATCCTTAATCAGATTCGCAAGCATGGCGCCAAGGCCCATACAAGCAAGCAAGGGAGATGCATTTGCGATGTTCGCTATCCACGTAGTAAATAGAACGAAGCTGATGAGAACACAAATACGATTGGATGGTTTTTTGAACCATCGCAGAAATAATACCATTATTAGTGACACTGCAGCGCCGATGCCCAACGACAAAAACACTTCAAAAAATGGACTCAGAACAGAAAGAAGTATATTGGTTGTATGTTGGGTCATTGCATTCACGATAGTAACAGCAAACCCAAATCCAATCAGTGCAACTGCATCATCAAGAGCGACAACACTCATCAGCATAGAAGTTAACGAACCATGTGCTTTATATTGTTGAATAACCATTAATGTCTGCGCGGGAGCGGTAGCAGCTGCGATGGCCCCCAGGAGAATGGATAATCGAAGATCAAATCCAAATAGAACCAATACAAGGGTCACAAGAATAATGGCACCGAAGGATTCAGCTATTGCAATTATGATTGGTGCCATTCCTACTTTTTTGAAGTAACTTAGTTTGAATTCACTGCCAACTGAAAAAGCAATAAAGCCTAATGCTATATCTGAAACGACAGAGAAACTAGTGACGGCATTTGCAGGGATGAGGTTTAACAGGCTTGGACCAAGAAGCAGTCCGGCAATCAAATATCCAGTAACATTTGGTAACTTGATAAATTTTGCCAATCTTCCAAAGACGAGCCCCGAAAAGGTGATAAGCGCAATATAAAAAATGATTTCATTATTCAATGGTAGAAATCCCCCTTACAAAATCAACCGGCATACTGAATACTATCCCGGAATCCTTTTCGGAAAGATCCCCAATAACAGACTCTATTGCCGCAACCGCAACCGAAAGCTGTTCATTGCGAATGACAGTTAGAATCGTATGGTTTTGCTCACGTTCCGGGTTCAATAAAGCACGTATTGAACCGAAAAGAGGAATATCTTCTTCATCACGACCCGTCAGGACGCGGGCCATACCGGTGCTTGATATAACGGTTGCTCCACTGATTCCTATCTTCAGAAATTCAGCCAGAAGATCTTCCAACTTATCTTCGTGGTTCAAAACTAATACAAGTAATCGCATGTTTTCGCCTCCGATATCGTGTTTGTGTATAAATAAGTATAAAACTCCCTCGGCTTGAATGCAAATTCAACCGGAATGAGTAAAATTCGTTACTATCTTCAATTTTTTTGTCTAAATAATTCTACCTAAAAACTCACAATTTTGTCTGCCCATTCAATTATATCTATGCATTTATTCATTGCCGAATACAAGAACTTTTCTGCTTCTTTCGTATTTGTGTCTGAAGGAGTTTCTCCGCGAACAATAAATTCCCCCCCTGCACTTATAAACGCAGATATTTGAGCCATTACATCAAATTTATTATGTGTAAGATTTTCCAGGTCCCTGGCTTCTCCCATCAAAAAAACCTTCACCTCATGGTTTCTATTCTTTGCTTCTGATGCAACACGCAAAGCATTCCATATCGTTTCATAGTCCTTTGTCGTTAGAATTATTCCAATTTTCATAATTTACTGCCTCCTTGAAAATTCTGAAATTCATTTTATATATTGAAAAATCACAATGTTTTTAAGACTTCATATTATTATAATGTGGGCAGTCGCCATGGATTGGGGTTACTGACACTCACCTGATTAAATATTTTAAGACCGCCCCAACACAATAAGTAACAATATTTTACCATACAGTTCAACGTAAGGCAGACACCCAAAGTAAGTATTTCGAATTGGGTCAAAGAATACCGCGAAAAATGCCAAAAGGACCACACCACAAAAGAAGAATTCGACAAAGATTTGAAAAATAATCTGTACAAGATTTGGAATCGGTCAGCAGGCCCCTACTTTCCTCCACCCGTAAAAGCCGTTCCCATCCCCAAGAAAAACGGAGGAACCCGAATCTTAGGAATCCCGACAATAGGAGATCGAATTGCCCAGATGGTTGTCAAACTCATCTTTGAGCCAAAGGTAGAGCCGTATTTCCATGAGGATTCCTATGGGTATCGTCCGAACAAAAATGCATTGGATGCAATAGAAGTAACTCGGAAAAGATGTTGGCAGAAGGATTGGGTATTAGAATTTGACATCAAAGGACTTTTTGACAATATCGATCACGAGATTCTGATGAAGCTGGTCAAAAGACAT
>Ga0209125_1003275_pt1 | contig 11346 bp, 10 predicted proteins | sample BarGraIncub1131A_FD_184503 | JGI IMG/M metagenome (GOLD analysis project Ga0209125, IMG submission 184503) | Arctic peat soil microbial communities from Barrow, Alaska - Barrow Graham LP Incubations 11-31A (SPAdes) (version 2) | ecosystem: Environmental > Terrestrial > Soil > Wetlands > Peat... | reverse complement strand
CAGTCCACTCTTCCCAGGGGTGATTTCATTCATGATATCCAAAAATTCTTCCCGCTTGGTTTTCTTTTTGCGGTTACTATAGCCTCTTCTCATTTCATATTATTTCAATCCAAATAATTTTTCTGCATTTCCATACATTACTAATTTTTTTGTATTGGCATCAAAGTCATCAAGGATAGCATTGTATATTGCCAAACTAACCTTTAGCATTACAAATGGATTATCACTCGCAAAGCATATCTTCTCAGGACCAAGTATTTTAATTGCCTTAATTATTGCTCTTGGATCAGCCTCACTAGGTGCAAGATAAACATTAGGACATTCAGCAACTACCTGTATGGCAGCATCATATAATCCTTCTGAAGGTACACCTGACCCACCCATATGAACCATTATTATTTTTAACTTTGGAAAATCCTTAGAGATTTCTCTTATTAAAAATGGATGACTGTGAATAGGACTATTAGAACCACAATGAGTGGCAAATATAAGCCCATTTTCTGCAAGTTTTTCAATCACTGGGTAAGCTAATTTTTTGTCGTTTATATGGTATCCATCTCTAGCACCATTCAGCTTGATGCCTCTCATGCCATATTCATAAATACAGCGTTTTAATTCTTCTATTGACTCTTCTAAACCTAATACAGGATTTATGCCACCAAAAGGTATTATTCTATCAGGATACTTTTTTGCAGCAATAGCAATCGCCTTATTATCCTGGCTTACCTGCCTTAAATAATTTTGCATTGGCCATGTTACACTTTTTTCCACTTCATTCTTATCCATATCCGGAATTAATTGTTCAGCAGTTATAGAAATACCTGCATTGTCAGACGAAAGATGGACATCCATATCAATCGTTCTCATTTTATCACTCCTATTTATTATCTTATAGCCTGAGGCTGTGTGAATCAGCTGGTTGAAGAAGTCTTCCCAGATGGGGATTTGCCCAACCAAAGCTTAAAAATCTGCCCGAATATTTACTTGATGCTTCATATATATATTGTAATGATGAGTCAATCTCGCGCATATATGGTGGTTGAAGCCAGACTATTGACTTATCAACACCGCTCCTATCCATCTCTTCAATAAGCCTTTCTGCTCTAAATGATACTGCTTCATTTAATGGCGAAATATGTGTGTCGGCGTCAATTATATACATATTAACTGCCTCCTTGTATATTAATTTAAGTACTACACATATCCCACCTATTAACGATAGGTGGGATATGTGTAGTTAATACATGGAATTACTTTTTATTCTTTTTTCTATCTTTTATATCATTGACAATGAGTACGCCCTGAAACTGTGTCCATAGTAATGGCGATACACCAAAATATAGCTGCCGATCTTTAAAAGTCATAAACTTTTCGGTAACAATTGAAGGTATTCCCTCTACCTTAGTGTTTCTTCTTACAACATGGTTTGCATAAGCTATGCTTCTATTGCAAACAATTGCTCTGTCCTCTACGACTGAATTGTAATCGCACGCGGCTCCAACCGAGACAGCCGATTCGTTGCCAATATTTGCATTATCAAATATACAACCATGATTAATCCAACAGTTATCCCCAATAGAACACTTGCCCGTAAAGCTAACTTGGTCATACACATGTGTCTGTTTTCCGATCTTGACTTCTCCATCAAATGAGACATTACATCTAATAAGGGAGTTATATCCTATCTCGACATTACCACAGAACACTGCGCCTGAGTCCACACAGGTATATTCTTCAATTTTCACATTGCCTTCAAACCATACGTCCTCTTCTATATTAGTATTGGGATGAATATCAATGTTCTTAATTGACGCATTAGACGCGCGTTTAAGAGCCTGTTGCGGAATAGTCTGGTTAATAAGTTCAGAGGGTATAAATCCAAAGAAATCCTGGAGATTTTCATTTGATATTTCATTTTTAATAACTTTCGCGGGGAGTCCCTCAACAAATGAACCTGCTGGCACACATGCTCCGGCACAAACAGTGCTGCCAGAAGCAACAACGCCTCCCTTTTGCACTAACGAACCGAAGTCACAGGCGGATATCTGCCCTAAAACAACACCGTCCTCCAGTGTAGTTCCTCTTATTGTACTTCCCTGGTCAAGGTAGCAGCCACTTCCGATTTTTATATTTTCAAATGCGCCCTTCATCAGAATGTCTACACCGAAATGCTTTGATGCATCTACTACCGCATGACCCATGATGAAAGTTTTATCGCCAATATCGACCCCGCCCTTAACTACTACATTAATTGCTATTCTTGAATTGCTACCGATAACTATATCACCCAAGAGAATGCTGCCTGCATCAACCACTGTGTTGGAACCTATCTTTATGTTTCCTTCAAGAATGGCGGTAGGATGTACATATGCATCAGGTGCTATGTCTAGTATTGTTTTCTTAACGAGATCTGATTGCTTAAACCCCAATTTATATCTTTCTTCAAGTCTGAATGCCATCTTGTCCGCTTGTTCTCCAGGGATGAATCCTAATATACTCTTTCTATCGTAATCATTTATGTTTCTCTTGGTAATGATTGAAGGAACTCCTTCTACATTGCTATTATCAGAAATAATCTGGCTTACATTGGTTGCAGTCCCATTAGCAAGTATGCACCCCTTACCAATTCTTGTATTATAGTCAAACGCACATCTTATTCCAACATAACAATTTTCGCCAAACTGAGGTCCATGCATGGCTGTGCCTGGACCAATGATACAACCGTCACCGATGATAGTTTTGTCGGGTATGTCAGAAGTTGCGCCACCCATATAATCTCCAGGACGTCCTGTTTCAATATTCACCTGCTCACAAATCATTACCTCATTGCCTATTGTCACAATCCCACCGGAATAACTCCGAATACTGGTATTAGCTTTTATTACAGTATGGCGACCTATAGAAACGTCACCGATTATTACAACCCCGGCCTCTATCATGGAATATGCTCCGACTGTGACTTTACCTCTGAAATAGACATTTGGATGTATATCAGCCGTTGGATCAATTAAAACGCCTGGCTGCATATGTGACCTGCTGTTATCTAGGAATTTCTCATCTTTTTCATAAGTTAAATTGCTCATAATTATTTTCTCCTTCTATTAAATAAAAAATATGGCTATTAGCTGTTTTGAATGGATAGACAGATCAACTAAAAGTAAGCTGTGAAACGCCATTATAAGCAGCAGTATCAACAGCAAATAAGCTTATACTGATATTTGATATGGATAATGAAATAGAGCGAAAGAAGTGATATACTGAACGAGGGTAAGAAAATGCCGTGAGAATATAGATTTACAAACGAACAATACGAAGAAGTTATAAACTTGCTACAGACAATAAAGGATGCCAAACTGCACAAGAAGGTTGAAGTTTTGCAACTGCGGATGGAAGGATATAAGTATTCAGAAATAGAAACTATAACAAAATACAGTGCCAGCCGAGCGAGCGCATTGGTCTGTATCTATGTCCATGACGGCATTTCATATTTTGAGACAGAGCATCGTGTCGGAGGGAATCGCCAGAACATATCGTTTGAGGAAGAAAGCGCAATGCTTGCCAAATTTAAAGAGGCGGCAAGAGCAGGACAAATCGTGACGGTTAGTGATAATAAAGCCGTTTTTAAGGAATATTCTGGACACGAATCGGGTTCTGGAACTATCTATACGGTTCTGAAACAACACGGATGGCGGAAAGTGATGCCGCACTCCAAACACCCAAAGAAAGCGAGCGATGAGGCGATTGCTGCCTCAAAAAAACCAGCGCTCGAGTCAAAGAAATAAAGCAGCCGTTGGGCTGACAATTTTATGATTGAGCGCTGGTTTAGGACACTTAAATACGACGAGTTGTATTTGAAGGATTATGCAAACATTAAGGATGCTCGCAGGCAAACTGGTGATTTCATTCACAAATACAATTTTGGAAAACTACATTTCGCACTTGGCTAAGCCAAAACTTATTGTATTCTTTCACTTTGAATTGCTGATTCAACAGATCTGGAAGACTTCCGCACCTTCGTCAGCCTTTGATCCCAGTGGTGGCGATACCCTCCACAAGGTATTTCTGGCAGGTGAGAAATATAATAAAAATTGGGATTAGGGAAATTGACGACATGGCGAATAGGATGCCGAAATGAGACTGGCTTAAGGCATCGGTATACATTTTTAATAGAAGCGTGACGGTAAATTTTCTCGGGTCGTTTATGTAGATCAGCTGGTTGAAGAAGTCGTCCCAGTTCCAAATAAATGAAAAAATAGCCGTTGAAATGGTCGCCGGTAGAGCGAGCGGCATAATAATCCGAAAGAAAATACCGATTGGTGAACATCCGTCGATTTTCGCCGCCTCATCGAGCTCCTTTGGAATCCCACGTATGAACTGCACATACAGAAAACAGAAAAACGAGCCAATCGCGAACAGGCTCGGTACGATCAACGGCAGATATGTATTGACCCACCCCATAGCATTGAACATTATGTACCGTGATATCAGCGTGACATGAAACGGCAGCATCATAGAAATGAGCATTAGGATAAAACAAACCTTTTTGCCTAAGAATTGCAGCCTTGAAAGCGCGTATCCGGTCATGGAGCAGGACAGCACCGTGGCGGCTACCACAAATATACTGATGATGAGCGAGTTTTTCAGAGCCTGCCAGTACGTCACGCCTCCGATACCTTTGAGCCCCTGGATGTAGTTATCGAGCGTAAATTGGGATATGAGTAGACTTTGATTCTTAAAAATCAGCGATTCCGGCTTAAATGAGCTTGCCATCATCCACAACAATGGGTAGATCATTATCAAGGCGCCAAGAAAAACTAATATAAAAAGCACTATTTTGTACGAACTTGTTTTCATCCTCTTAACAGCCCCTAATTATCGTAATATACCCACCTGTCCGATGTCTTGAATATAATAGTTGTCAACGCGGCCACTACCAGCAGAAGTATCCAAGCCATTGCGGACGCGACGCCCATCTTGAAGTTTGTAAAGCCCACTATATAAATGTATAGTGAATAGAACAGAGTGCTGTCCAACATGCCTCCGGTGGACCCACCCACAATATAGGCTGGCGTAAATGCCTGGAAGGCGGATACGATCTGCATGATAGTATTAAACAGGATAATCGGCGTCAGAATTGGTAATGTTATGTGGAAAAACTTCTTAATGAAGGTCGCCCCGTCCACGGACGCCGACTCGTATAGTTCATTCGGTATCTGCTTGATCCCCGCCAAGAAAATGATCATAGGTGAGCCGAACTGCCACATTCTTAGGATGATCAGCGTACTCAGTGAGGTGTTCGGGTTGGTCACCCAACTCATTTTCACGATTTCCCCTGAAAAACCGATCAGCATCAAGAAGTGATCTACCAAGCCGTTGATATCGAACACCTGTCGCCAAAGGATTGCTATCGCGACGCTACCGCCTAAGAGCGCCGGGAGATAATAGACGGCTCTAAAAATTCCAAGAGCCGGGATGCCCTTATTTAACGCCAGAGCCAGCAACAGGGCGATCAGAAGTTGAAACGGCACGCCAAACAACACATATTTTAACGTGACAACCACCGATTCGAAAAAGCGCACATCCTTCGTGAAAAGGAATATGTAATTGCTGAAACCCACTGATTTCGGAACATCAAACAGATTAAAGTTGGTAAACGAAAGGAATAACGAATATAGCATAGGATAAAGGTTGAATACCATAAATCCAATAAACCAAGGCGCAATGAACAGAAAACCAAACTTATTTTTGTCCCACCAAGTGGGCGGTCTTCCTTCTTGAATAACCTTTTTCACTTAATTAAGCAACTCCTTTATTTTAGAGCAGACGAGCCGCAAATGAAGAGTCCTCATTCGCAATCCGCCTGCCCTAGCACAGATATCAGACGGCCTACAGCGCCATGCTACTTTCCGCCGCAGAGATGCCTATTGAAGTATTGATGGGGCGGCGGCAAAATGCGCGTCTACTGCCTGTTGAATGGTCATCCTTCCATACATTACTTCTTGGAATTTCTTATCATTGTCCGCGTTCAGCGCAGGGGCATTTGTTGTTCTGCCCGGATATGGCTGAAGTGTCGGCAACATCGTATTTATGATGTTTATTTCGATCTGCTTGCTTCTATCAACCAAAACTGTATCGGTCTTGAGGGTGTCTATCAACATTTTGTCGATGACCGTAGAACCCGGCACCCCAAGCTCCATGTCGAAAATCGACTGGGCGGCTTGATCATTCACAAACCAGCTGATCACCCTGGCGGCGGCGTCTTTATTTTGACTCTTTGACCAAATCGCCCACATGGACGGTTGTGGCGCTTCGCAGCTTGCATACTTGGCATTTTCTACGACAAACCCCGGCACCATGCCCATTTCGTCTTTTATGCTCTGTTGGAAAATTTTCATCGCATTGGCGTTGCCGAACCAGCAGCCTATTTTTCCTTGACCGGCCGCTTTTTCGTTATAACTCTTGCCGCTATCAGATGCAAATACAGCAGGGGATTGTACGCATCCCGCTTTTATAAGATCCATCCAGTAAGAATAATAAGTAGTCAGTGCTTCTTTGGTATAACCGATCGACTTGCCGTCGGCAGAGGTCAATTCCATGCCCTGCTGCCTCATTTGGGTCTCAAACACAGCAGAGACGTTAGGAGTCTGCTCGTCCATCTCACCGGCGTAATATCCCGCAGGCAACTTCGCCTGCAACGCTACCAGATAATCCTTGTATTGTGCCAGAGTCATTCTTGCTTTTGGCGGTTCCATTCCCGCTTTCTTGATGAGCGTCGCATTATATGTCAGAGCGAGAATCGTAGTTCCTAAGGGAACCGCGTATAACACCTTGTCGGTAGATCCTCTGCCACTATCAATAGCGGACTTCGCAAAGTTTTTCAAATCAAGCTCGCCGTTGTCGACATACGGCTTTAAATCCGTCATCGTCTTATTGGCGACATATGTACCCTTGTGCATTGATTCCATCAGGAATATATCGGGCAGAGTATTCCCAGCAGCCTGTACCGCAAGTCTGGTAAAGTAATCGCCTGACGCATATGCCCTTACAAGGGTCACATTGGGATGTAGATGCTGGTATATATCCAGGATGCTGTTGAATTTCGCATTGCGGGCATCATTTCCCCACCACGTTACTGATAAAGAGACCTTCTTCGTTGAATCCGAACTCAACGAATTCGATGAAGGTGTGCTCTTTTTGCAGCCTGCAAAGAACGAAGATATCATCAGAACTGAAACTGCCACGCAAAGAAATCTCTTAATTCCATTTTTCATAATAAACTCCTCCTCAATAATTTATGAATATAGTTTTATGTAACAGCAAACTATAAGCCTCCTTTCGTCATAATCATTAAAATCGTCATAATCATTAAAATATTATCTAAATCAAAATCCTTAGTTGTAGAATGACTGCGAAACCACAAAAATATTTAATGATTAAACGTTTTAAATTATTTTACCACATCGCTTTTGAAAATGAATGGACAATTGTGATATATTCTGGTGTTTTTGTATCATATTTATGTCTAATGTATGAATCTGGTCAATATATTTTTACTAATAGCAAAGTGTTGAATGCATAAAAGATACTTCATATTAAAGATATTAGATATTTAATACAAATTTTAATATAAAAGTATAATATTGCCTATAATATTTCTTGCATAATGGCTTAATATTGAATTTTAATCAATAGTTGTAGAATGACTGCGAAACCACAAAAATATTTAATGATTAAACGTTTTAAATTATTTTACCACATCGCTTTTGAAAATGAATGGACAATTGTGATATATTCTGGTGTTTTTGTATCATATTTATGTCTAATGTATGAATCTGGTCAATATATTTTTACTAATAGCAAAGTGTTGAATGCATAAAAGATACTTCATATTAAAGATATTAGATATTTAATACAAATTTTAATATAAAAGTATAATATTGCCTATAATATTTCTTGCATAATGGCTTAATATTGAATTTTAATCAATAGTTGTAGAATTACTGCTAGTTATTGAATTATCACTAACTTCCCGATTACCCTTTTAAGAAAAACTTTTAATAGGTCTTCCTTATACCCTCTTTCAAATGGTAGCCATCGAAAAGGTGCCCCATGATTATTTATTTTTTTGCCTTTGAAGTAACATATCAATGACAAATTTACAATTTTTACTCTATTTTAAAAAACACATCTTGACAATTGGTCTAAAATAGAATATTTTTATCTAAGTTGTAGAACGTATAATATTAGATTATAATAAATCCGGTACTTGTACAGAGGTATTTGTACGTGGAGACAATTATGGAGAAAGCTCATGAAAAATGAACATATTTTACTGGAATTAAAAAACTCGATCTCTAGTGGCAAGTGGAAGCCGGGGGATAAGATCCCCTCCGAGACCGAACTTGCCGTGACCTTTGCTGTGAGCAGGAATACCATGAGAGGCCTTATTCAAAGATTAATTGCAATGGGCGCCTTAATTGTCGTGCGTGGCGAAGGTACGTTTGTAAACGACAAAAATGTGTACGACTATATTTTGAATTCTTTCATACCCATTATAGCGCTTGAGGACAACGAGATGATCGATATGATGGAATTCCGGAAGTATGTCGTGATTGAATATACGCAACTGGTAGCACTCAACCATGATGAAAATGATTTGGCCAATATGTTTGAATGCCTGATGTTAATGAGGAAACATATGAATGATTTGCAAGAATACGTCACCGCATATTATAACCTTCATGTCTGCATTGCTGCGGCAACTAAAAATATACTCATCAGGGAAATGATCGTTAAAATGAAAGACTTCTTTTACGCCGAGGCAAGTCGAAGTTTCGATTTTTTAAATTTGAACGATGAGGTTGAAGGATACGAAAAATATTTTGCTGCTATTATCAGACGTGATTATATTATTGCACAACAATGTATCAGGGTACTTGTGGAAAAAAATATTGCCAATATCAAAGAAAAAGTTAATCAAATTGATGGAAGCAATTTTAATAGAATGCAAAAACTTTGAGAAATTATAAGGTGAAATTATGATACGAAAAATTAGCAAATCTAACATTTCTGAGCAGGTCCTTCAACAAATAAAGGATAATATTATTAATAATGTGTGGAAAAGGGGAGAAAAAATTCCATCTGAAACTGAACTTGCCGAATCATTTGGTGTCAGCAGAAACACGGTTAGAGCAGGCATTCAATGTTTAAGCGCCATTGGAATGCTGAAAGTCGTACATGGCAAAGGCTCAATGGTCGCTGATAGCATTTATGACGAAAACTTTTTCAACTCAATCCCTTCTATAGAACTGAACGAAACTGAATGGATTGAGTTGCTGAATTTTAGAGCCATTGTTGAGGGGGCACTCGTTAAGCAAGCGGCTATAAATCGTAATGAGAGCGAACTGGAAGAGTTAAAGCGGTGTGCCGAAGAGATTATAGAAACGTGCAAGAACAAGAATTTTGATGTGTGCGCACTTGCAGATCTCAGATTTCATACTTGTGTAGCAAAGGCTTCGAGAAATAAGACCTACTATTATTTATTCACGAAAATGAGAGATATCTGGCTTAGCCAACAGACAATGAGCAAAATCATTTTCGACGATTATTTCGACTTGCATCGTCAGATTTATGAGGCAATATTGAATCGAGACCCGGAAAGCGCTCACAAATATACGGTAGCCCACCTTAAATACCGTTTAGACGAAGAAAAGCAGCGATTGAATATCAAAACATAGGCTTCTGCATTCCCTGCGCTCCTTGTCGGGAAATTTCCTGTCTTATGATGGCATTCTATTTTGTATTGCGTATAATACCACAACTGGAACATGTAGCAAAAGGAGTTGAATTTGGATGGATATGTTGGAGAATGAAGAAACGCTAGAGAAAATAGGAAAAGTCCTTATCAGGGTAAACTGGCAGTTTATTAAAATCATTTCTGAACGCAACATAAATCAGAGCAGCAGGGTTCTAGAATGGCTAGAGCAGTGTCCGATCAAAGCAGAACTGGAGATGGCCCAGAATGAAATAAGCAGTGGTAGTCCCAAGCCTGTTACTTACATAAAGGAATATATCATGGAACATTACGCGGAGGACATTTTCCTTTCCAGATTCGTCAAGGAACTGTACTTAAATCGCAGCTATTTAAGCCGTCTGTTTAAAGAGGAGACAGGCTTAACTTTTAAAAAATATCTCATCGAGTACAGAATGATTGTTGCCAAAGAATTAATGAAAGACAAAACGATCAAGTTTTATCAAATTTCCGAAATGGTAGGATATAAGGATCCAAGTTATTTCAGCCGCATCTTTAAAAGCATGACAGGGAAAAGGCCGACTGATTATTAGATCCTGAAGCAGATTAGAATAAACCCCGCCATCTTAATAACCTTAACAAATATAAACTGTGTCAATGGCAATTTGATTTTTTAAGAAAACGACGATCAAATTTTACAGGTTACGGCGATTTAAGAATTTGGCTCAACGAATAAAGTTCTATAGGTATCCATTTTACACAGATAATACATGAATTAGAAACGCATAATGATTTAAAACGTGAAGCTGTGGATAAGATGGCGGATTTGTGGTAATACAAACAATTTCTGATTAATAAAACACCTCTTCAAAATGTTTAAGGGTAATTTAAGGGTATATCCTAATTGTCACTGATTTTGATGACACAGAAATAGCAGTATATTTGTGAAAAAAGGCAAAGAAAAGCCTCTAAACCATTGATGATTTAGAGGCTTTTCACATAAATTTTGGTTGCGGAGGCCAGATTTGAACTGACGACCTTCGGGTTATGAGCCCGACGAGCTACCAGGCTGCTCCACTCCGCGATATGTTGTTCTTTAGGGTGCTTAAGTATTATAATATAATTAATTGAATTTGTCAATCAACATTTAATGTTTATTTTACTATTATAGATCGCAATATAAAATCACTAAGATTCTGAAAGAATATAATGTTAGCTTCAATGTGTAATTGCACTGTCATATTTCGCGGAAAGACTGCCTAAAACACATCAATGTTTTTAATATATAGATTTTACGTTTTAAGTTCCAGAACGGCTAGCTTATATTCTTCAAAGCTAATCATGGTGTTTAACACATCGATTAAAGCATTAGCTGATAGCCTAACAGGCAGATCAAGTTTTAATAACAGGTTACTTCGTAATTCGTGGCTATTTTTACCTCCGGTTAGTCCGTCCTCATATAGGTCTACTTTTGTGATATGGCGTGTTGGCTCGCTTTGTTCGTTAAAAATCACGCCCGCGCGTTCAAAGCTTTTTAGTAAAATTTCTTTAGAAATACCCTCGACACCCAGTTTTCCCTCTTTAGAAGGAGCATC